>Ga0136633_1000076_pt1 | contig 66051 bp, 66 predicted proteins | sample AntDrymeUQ832206_2_FD_105494 | JGI IMG/M metagenome (GOLD analysis project Ga0136633, IMG submission 105494) | Polar desert sand microbial communities from Dry Valleys, Antarctica - metaG UQ83 (22.06) | ecosystem: Environmental > Terrestrial > Soil > Desert | place: Antarctica: Dry Valley...
CCCCTTTGTTTGTTGTGCTTCGATCCCTCGACAAGATCGATTCTCCAGCAACAGAAGGGCATTTCGGCTTTACGACGCGCTCTTCACACCGCCCTCAACCGCACCTGACGGTGGATCCGGGCTTAGCCGGCCAGCCTGGACGGGATCTGGGGCAAGCCGAGGAAGTCAGGGCCAGCTACCGCCGTACCGGCTGCGTCTGTGACGTGGATGCAGTCACCGGGGCACTCGATGGCGGAGTCGATCACGCGCGCGGCCGCGTCGAGGGGGACGGGGACGGTCTCGCCGGCTGCCAGACGCAGCTCGCCATCGGCTCCCTTGACGTAGGCCAGGCCGTCGATGTCGAACTCGAAGACCTCCGGGGCGTACTGCACGCAGAGGCCGTCACCGGTGCACAGCTCCTGGTCGACGCGCACATGCAGCTCCACGACTTCACTTTAGGTCCCCACAGGTTGGCTGGTCCGTACATAGGATGCGATGAGGAACACATGGCAGGACCCTGGAGGGTGCAAGGTGCCGACTCGCAGTGACAGTGACGCAGACAGTTCAGGCGATGCCCGGAAGGACGCTGGCCTGGCCGAGGAGCTCAACGCCCAGGTGCGCTACCTGGAGCAGGAGGTCTCTGTCCTGCGCCGCAAGCTGACCGACTCGCCCCGCACGGTGCGGGCGCTCGAGGAGCGGCTGGCCGAGGCCCAGAAGTCGTTGGCCGGCGCGAGCGGCCAGAACGACCGGCTCGTCAGCACCCTCAAGGAGGCGCGCGACCAGATCGTGGCGCTGAAGGAAGAGGTGGAGCGGCTCGCGCAGCCGCCCAGTGGCTACGGCATCTTCCTCGAACGGCACGACGACGACACCGTCGACATCTTCACCGGCGGACGCAAGCTGCGGGTGACGGTGACCCCGGCGATCGAGATCGGCGACCTGCGGCGTGGCCAGGAGGTCATGCTCAACGAGGCCCTCAACGTGGTCGCCGCCCTGGCCTTCGAGAAGCAGGGCGATGTCGTACTGCTCAAGGAGATCATGGAGGGCGGCGAGCGGGCCCTAGTGGTCGGCCACACCGACGAGGAGCGGGTCGTGATGCTGGCCGACTCGCTGCTCGACCAGCCCCTCAAGGCGGGCGACTCGCTGCTGCTGGAGTCCCGCAGCGGCTACGTCTACGAGCGGATCCCGAAGTCCGAGGTCGAGGAGCTGGTCCTCGAAGAGGTGCCCGACATCGACTACTCAGACATCGGCGGGCTCTCGGCGCAGATCGAGCAGATCCGGGACGCGGTCGAGCTGCCGTTCCTGCACAAGGAGCTGTTCAAGGAGCATCAGCTGCGGCCGCCGAAGGGCGTGCTGCTCTATGGCCCGCCCGGCTGCGGCAAGACGCTGATCGCCAAGGCGGTCGCCAACAGCCTGGCCAAGAAGGTCGCCGAGGTCACTGGCAAGCCCGATGGACGCGCCTACTTCCTCAACATCAAGGGCCCCGAGCTCCTCAACAAGTACGTCGGAGAGACTGAGCGGCACATCAGGTTGATCTTCCAGCGGGCCAGGGAGAAGGCCTCCGAGGGCACGCCGGTCATCGTCTTCTTCGACGAGATGGACTCGATCTTCCGGACCCGTGGCTCGGGCGTCTCCAGCGACGTCGAGACGACGATCGTGCCGCAGCTGCTGAGCGAGATCGACGGGGTCGAGACCCTCGAGAACGTCGTTGTGATCGGCGCCTCCAACCGCGAGGACATGATCGACCCCGCCATCCTGCGCCCCGGCCGGCTCGACGTGAAGATCAAGATCGAGCGGCCCGACGCGGAGGCGGCCAAGGACATCTTCGGCAAGTACATCCGGACCGACCTGCCGCTGCACGCCGAGGACCTCGCCGAGCACGACGGCTCGCGTGAGGCCACCGTCGCGGCGATGGTGCAGGGCGTCGTCGAGCGCATCTACACCGAAGCCGAGGAGAACCGCTTCCTCGAGGTGACTTACGCCGGCGGCGACAAGGAAGTCCTCTACTTCAAGGACTTCAACTCCGGCGCGATGATCGAGAACATCGTGGCCCGGGCCAAGAAGATGGCCATCAAGGACTTCCTCGAGAGCGGCCAGAAGGGGTTGCGCATGTCGCACCTGCTGACGGCCTGCATCGATGAGTTCAAGGAGAACGAGGACCTGCCCAACACCACCAACCCCGACGACTGGGCCCGCATCTCGGGCAAGAAGGGCGAGCGGATCGTCTACATCCGCACCCTGGTCACCAGCGCCAAGGGCACGGAGACCGGCAAGTCGATCGACACGGTCGCGAACACCGGGCAGTACCTCTAAGCCCATGAGTGCTCGGCGGGTCATGGGCACGGAGACCGAGTACGGCGTCTCCACGCCCACCGACTCCAGCGTCAACCCGATGCTGGCCTCCAGCCAGGTCGTCAATGGCTACGCCGGTTCCACCCCCGAGGGCGCCCAGCGCGACCGCCGTACCCGGTGGGACTTCGAGGAGGAGAACCCGCTGCGGGATGCGCGCGGGTTCGAGGTCGGCATGGGCATGTCCGACCACCTCGCGGGCGAGCCCGACGACGAGCTCGGGTTGGCCAACGTGATCCTGACCAACGGCGCCCGGCTGTACGTCGACCACGCGCACCCCGAGTACTCCACCCCCGAGGTCACCAACCCCCTCGACCTGGTGCTGTGGGACAAGGCCGGGGAGCGCGTGATGCGGGTGGCCGCCGAGCGGGCGCTGCAGGTCCCGGGGTCGGCGCCGATCCGGCTCTACAAGAACAACACCGACAACAAGGGCGCCTCCTACGGCACCCACGAGAACTACCTGATGGCCAGGCAGATGCCGTTCGCCGAGATCGTTCGGCATCTCACGCCGTTCTTTGTCTCCCGCCAGGTCATCGTGGGCGCCGGTCGGGTCGGGATCGGGCAGGACGGTCGCGAGCACGGCTTCCAGCTCAGCCAGCGGGCCGACTTCTTCGAGGTTGAGGTGGGGCTCGAGACCACCCTCAAGCGCCCGATCATCAACACCCGAGACGAGCCGCACGCCGACCCCGAGAAGTACCGCCGGCTGCACGTCATCATCGGCGACGCCAACCTGTCGGAGACCTCGACCTACCTCAAGGTCGGGACGACCTGCTTGGTGCTCGCGATGATCGAGGACGGGTGGCTGCGGCAGAACGCGATCGACCTCGCGGTGGAGAACCCGGTGTCGGCGCTGCGGGCGGTGTCGCACGATCCTTCTTTGAGGCACCAGGTCCAGCTGCGCGATGGCCGGACCATGACGGGGTTGCAGCTGCAGCTGGCCTACTGCGAGCAGGCCAAGAAGCACGTCGAGGACCGGCTCGGCTCCGACGTGGACCCGGTGACGGCCGATGTCCTGGCGCGGTGGGAGAGCACGCTGGACCGGCTGGCGCTCGACCCGATGTCGCTGGCCGACGAGCTGGACTGGGTTGCCAAGCTGTCGCTGCTCGAGGGCTACCGAGAGCGCGAGGGCCTCGACTGGGACGCCCCCAAGCTGCACCTGGTCGACCTGCAGTACGCCGACGTCCGCGCCGACAAGGGGCTCTACAACCGGCTGGTGGCCCGCGGGTCGATGAAGACCCTGGTCACCGAGCAGGCGGTGCAGCGGGCCGTTACCGCCCCGCCGGAGGACACCCGGGCCTACTTCCGCGGGCGCTGCCTGGAGAAGTTCCCGTCCCAGGTCGCGGCCGCCTCGTGGGACTCGGTCATCTTCGACGTCGGGCGCGAGTCACTGCAGCGGGTGCCCACGATGGAGCCGCTGCGTGGCACCAAGGCGCACGTCGGCGACCTGCTTGATCAGTGCGACGACGCGCTGTCACTGGTCGAGACGCTGACCGGGCGGCGCTGACCGCTCAGAAGGGCGTGGCCACGCTGACGAGCGGCTTCTCGAAGGACCGGCCGTACTGCTCGCCGACGTTGCCCGGGTCGCCGGGCAGGAACACCTGCCGGTGGTCCACGACGATCTCGTTGATCGGCACCTGCTGCCGGGCGTTGTCGCTGTCCACCAGGAACAGCAGGTGCAGGCCGTGGGTGCCGATGTCGCCCTGGAAGTACTTCGCGTCCGAGTCGCTGCGGATGGGGCCGTTCTGCGGCTTCCAACAGCTGCGTGGCCGGCCCTTCCAGGTCTGAGTCTCACCAGCGGAGCGCAACTTCAAGCGCGGGCCGGGGTTGCTGCCGGTTGCGTCGTCGAAGCAGGAGTCGTCGCGGTAGTAGGGCTGGGCGACGATCGACTGGGCGGCGCCGCCGGGGGTCGTGTCCCGGGCGCCGGTGGAGTAGCGGTCGACGATGGTGCCCCATCGGCCTGAGGTCTGGCCCCACTGCAGCGCGACGTTCATGCCCCCGAAGGTCGGGTCAGCGAGGTCCATGCTCAGGTGGTACTCGCTGGCGTCGCACAGCCCGGCAGACTTGTAGGTCTGCCGGTAGGTCTGCGTCAGGGCACCGGTGTCGTTCTGCGAGTACTTTGGGTTGCAGGGGTCGTCGAAGTTGCCGAAGGCCTCGTCGTTCCGGCCGTCGATCGCGACCCCCTGCGGCTGGTAGCTGCTGCGGAACCTCGTCATGCGGCCGGCGTTGTAGTCCCACTGCGCGTAGATGCCGTCGAGCGGCGGGATGACGTGCACCCGCAGCCAGCTCTTCATGGTCATCTCGTTGCGGTAGAACGACTCACGCCGTACGACGTTGGTGCCGCTGTCGGCGCCCCAGGTCTCCCGGATGGTACGGACCGGTCCGGAGCGCTCACCCATCAGCGTCGAGGAGCCACCCCAGTTGGTGTCCTCCTCCTCGTAACCGCAGCAAGGGGTGTTGGACTCGGCGTCCTGCTGGAAGGCGCGCGCCTTCCAGCGGTCGACCAGGTCCGGGCCGTAGCTGCGACCCCGGTCCGGGCTGATCCGGACGTCAGTCATCAACCAGCGACCGTCGTAGCGGTAGCGGTAGCGGTCGGTGGTGACGGTCCCGGTGTCTTTGGGGCGACGGCGCTCCTTGCCAATCACCTTGTTCGCGGCGTTGCAGATGGGGCCGACCGCGGCGTTGCCGTAGTTCTCGTAGGAGGACTCGGACTTCTCGAAACGGTCAGCGTCCCGGTCGCGCTGGTAGTGCACGTAGCCGTTCCGCGCGGTGAAAGCGGGGATGCGTCCGCGCATGACGTAGAAGAACCTGGCCTGCTGGGTCAGCGGGTCCGCGACGGCGATCTCCATCGCGTCGGTGGCGCCCCTGGGCAGGGCCGCGCTGTCCGGGGCCTCCGAGCCCGTGTCGGCGGCCATGAAGGCGATCTCGTCGTCGGTGTCGAGGCCGGGCACCGGGTCCTTGGCGACGGCAGAGTCGGGGCTGGCGACACAGGTGCCCTTGGTCCAGCGGAACCCCTCGCGCTCGAACGCGTAGGTGGTGTGCTGGTCCTGGCCGGAGTAGACCGCGAAGCCGCTGTTGGCGTTGTCGAGGTACCGGGTGAAGACCTCATCGACCTGGAACGGCCGCTCGACGAACCGCTTGCCGGTCCACCGCCAGCCCGACAGCCTGCGGACGTCCGCGCCCTTGACGGCTGCGCCGAGGGTGTTGCCGGTGTCGACCTCGGGCTTGACGTAGCTGTTGTGCTCGCACTCCTGGCCGGTCGCCTGGACGCAGGTGAGGTCGGTGAAGGGCAGCTTGGCCGTGATGTTGCCAGGCGCCGCCCAGGCAGCGAGGTCGCTCCCGTGCAGGACCACGGCCTCAGTCTCGCGCTGTGCCGGCACCGTCGGGTCGGCGAGCGGGCCCGTGGCCGCGTAGGCGACGACGGGGGCGGTCAGGCCGAGGCAGAGGGCCGCGACGAGCGTGGGGCGAAACCGCACGGAGGTGCTCCTTGGGTGTGGTGGACGCCGGCGATGGGTCGTGGCTCATTCTTCGGCATTCAGGGTCTGTCCACCTGCCAGCAGAACATCCCCGCCGGTGTGAGCCGGGTGACATACCTTCGAGGAAGGCTACGAACGAGCGCTGAGGAGTCAGGTCATGGCGAGCAGGGATTCGGGCGGGCAGGACCGCACCTCCAAGAGTTCGGACAAATCCGACGAAACGGTCGATGAGGTCTCCACAGATGTGCACGAAAGGGTGGAAGAGCTGACCTCCGACGTCGATGATCTGCTAGACGAGATCGACGACGTCCTCGAGTCGAATGCCGAGGATTTTGTCAAGGCCTACGTGCAAAAGGGGGGTGAGTGATCATGAAAATCTGTCCTGACTGTGCAGAATGCAAGCCGCTGGAGGATTTTCCTGAACAGCGCCGACGGGCAGACCATCGTGGCACCTACTGCAAGGACTGCATGTTGGTCCCTTCCCGGGAGAGCTACCGGAAGCGCCAGGCCGAGCGGGGCAAGAGCGTTCGCGAGCGGCGGGATCTGCCGGTCGGGGAGCGCTGGTGCCCCGACTGCCGGACAGCTCTGCCCTTGGACAGCTTCCCTAAGAACAAGAACAACGCCGACGGCCGGCACACCTACTGCAAGCCCTGTCACCGCGCGCGCACCGCGGAGACCGTGAGCCGGCTTTACGGGTCGACGCGCAGCTATCACTTGAAGCATCGCTACGGAATCACCGCTGCCGAGTTCGACGTGATGCTCGAGGAGCAGGGTGGGCTCTGTGCGGTCTGCCGGGAGAGGCCGGCCGAGCACGTCGACCACTGCCACCAGACCGGAGCGGTGCGCGGGCTCACCTGCTTTAACTGCAACGGTGGCTTGGGGCAGTTCAAGGACCGTGTAGACATCATGCGCAACGCGATCGACTACCTGGAGAGGACGCGAACCCCACAGTGCCAGAGGACCTTGGTCTCAGCGGGCGTCTACCAGCTCACTTCACCGCGCTCGGCAGCAGCAGCTTTGCGGAGTTTCTCGCTGCCGCCGCGCCCGAGCTCCTTCCCTCCCGTCTGACCTTCCCGCCAGGCAGTTCGGTGGCGGCCCCGCACGGCACCACGATCGTGGCCGTCACCCACGCCAGCGGCGTCGTGATGGCCGGTGACCGCCGCGCCACGATGGGCAACGTCATCGCCCAGCGCGACATCGAGAAGGTCTTCCCGGCCGACGAGTTCTCCTGCGTCGGCATCGCCGGCACCGCCGGGCTGGCGATCGAGATGGTCCGGCTCTTTCAGGTCGAGCTTGAGCACTACGAGAAGCTCGAGGGCGCCACGATGTCCCTCGAGGGCAAGGCCAACCGCCTCTCCAGCATGATCCGCGGCAACCTCGCGATGGCCATGCAGGGCCTGGCCGTCGTCCCGCTCTTCGCCGGCTACGACCTCGAGACCGGGATCGGCCGGATCTTCAGCTACGACGTCACCGGCGGCCGCTACGAGGAGCACAGCTTCCACAGCGTCGGCTCGGGCAGCAGCTTCGCCCGCAGCGCCCTGAAGAAGAAGTACACCGACGCCGTCACCGAACAGGCCGCCGTCAAGCTGGCCGTCGACGCCCTCTACGACGCAGCCGACGACGACTCCGCCACCGGCGGCCCCGACCTGACCCGCAAGATCTTCCCGGTCGTCCTCACCGTCGATGCCGAGGGTCTGCGCCGGATCCCCGAGGCGCAGATCGCCGGTGTGGTCGAAGAGATCGTGGCCGAGCGCATGACCCGCCCCGGCGGCTAGGCGCCTCAACGCAGACAATGGCCCCCACCTACCGCCGTACAGGGAGATCGCAGTGAGCACGCCGTTCTACGTCAGCCCCGAGCAGATCATGCGGGACAAGAGCGACTACGCCCGCAAGGGCATCGCCCGCGGCCGGTCGGTGCTCGTCATGACCTACACCGACGGGATCTTGTTCTGCGGCGAGAACCCCAGCCGGGCGCTGCACAAGATCAGCGAGATCCACGACCGGATCGCGTTTGCGGCGGTCGGCAAGTACAACGAGTTCGAGAACCTGCGGTTGGCCGGGGTGCGCTACGCCGACCTCAAGGGCTACCAGTACGACCGCCGCGACGTGACCAGCCGAGGCCTCGCCAACGCTTACGCGCAGACCCTCGGCACGATCTTCACCGAATCCGGCAAGCCCTATGAGGTCGAACTCACCGTCGCCGAGGTCGGGCAGAGCCCGGACGACGACCAGGTCTACCGGCTGACTTACGACGGCTCGGTCACCGAGGAGCACGGCTTCGTGGTCATGGGCGGTACGGCGGACCCGCTGGCCGGAGTCCTCAAGGAGGAGCACAGCGGTGCGCTCGACCTGGAGGCCGCCGTGAAGCTCGCCGTCCGCGCCCTGGCCGCCACCGCCGAGGGCAGCGAGTCGCGCACGATCACCGCTGACGGGCTGGAAGCCGCCGTCCTCGATCGCAACCGCCCGCGCCGCGCGTTCAAGCGGCTCAGCACCGAACGGCTCGCGGCCCTGCTGGGCACCGCGCCCACGACCCCCGCAGCCAAGAAGGGCAGCAAGGCATGAACCGACGTCTCCTCGGAGTCGCCCTGGCGCTGTGCCTCACGGCCGCTGCCTGCTCGGACGGCAAGAAGCCGGACCAGCTCAACAGCTCGCCATCGGCCAGTGCGGGGGAGTGCACCGCGAGTGGTTCTGGCACCACTGACCTCACGGTGAAGCCTGCCGTCAAGGCCCACTCCGAGCCGGCGCCGACGGAGACCACGATCACCGACATCGTCTGCGGCACCGGGGACCTGGCCAAAGCTGGCAGCCGGGTCAAGGTGAAGTACGTCGGGGCGCTCTACACCGACGGCAAGGAGTTCGACTCGTCCTGGAGCCGTGGCGACACCTTCCCGGTCACCGTCGGCAAGGGCGTGATCCCCGGCTTCAGCAAGGGCATCGACGGCATGCGCGTCGGCGGCCGGCGCGAGGTCACTATCCCCAGCAAGGACGGCTACGGCGACCAGGGCAGCCCGCCCACCATCCCGGGCGGGGCCACGCTGGTGTTCGTCCTCGACCTCGTCGAGCTCGAGAAGCCGGTGGCCTTCAAGCCCTGCCAGGCCAGCGGCACCGGCACGACCGACATGGGCAAGAAGCCGGTCGTCGCGAAGCAGTCCGCAGCCGCACCCACGGAGACCACAACGATCGACATCGTCTGCGGCACCGGTGCTCAGGCTCAGGACGGCTCGGACGTCGAGGTGAAGTACCTCGGGCTGCTGTACTCGAACGGTGAGGAGTTCGACTCCTCCTGGTCGAGCGGCCCCGACCAGACGTTGCCCTTCACAGTCGGCGGCGGGGTCATCCCCGGCTTCAGCAAGGGCGTGGCCGGCATGAAGGTCGGTGGCCGCCGGATGGTGATCATCCCGAGCAAGGACGGCTACGGCGCGCAGGGCAGCCCGCCCAAGATCCCTGGTGGCGCCACCCTGATCTTCGTCATCGACCTAGTCAAGGCGTCCTGACGCAGGCATAGCCGGGAGGCCAGCGGGAAGCAGTCAGGCATGACTGCTCCCGCGATGACGAAGTTCGGCTACTTCCTGTCGAGTGAGGAGCTCACGCCGCTCGAGCTCGTCGAGGCCGCGAAACTGGCCGAGGCCGCCGGCTTCGAGCGGATCTGGATCTCCGACCACTTCCACCCCTGGCTGAGCGCGCAGGGCCAGAGCCCATTCGTGTGGAGCGTCATCGGCGCCATCGCGGCCACGACCAGCCTGGAGATCACAACGGGGGTCACCTGTCCGACGTACCGGATCCATCCCGCGATCCTGGCGCAGGCAACCGCGACGACGGAGTGCATGGCGCCGGGCCGGTTCCGGTTCGGCATCGGCAGCGGCGAGGCGCTCAACGAGCACATCCTGGGTGACAGCTGGCCGCCGGTCAGCGTCCGGCTCGACCGGCTGGTGGAGGCGGTCGAGCTGATCCGCGAGCTCTGGACCGGCGAGACGGTGACCTGGGAGGGCAAGTACTTCACGGTGCACAACGCCAAGCTGTTCACCGTGCCAGACAGCCCGCCGCCGATCTACCTCTCGGCGTTCGGGCCGGAGGCGACCGACGTCGCCATCGACATCGCCGACGGCTGGGTGAGCACCAAGCCCGACAAGGACAACCTGGCCCGCTTCAAGGCAGCAAAGCCCTCCGGCATCACCCAGGGCGGCGCCAAGATTTGCTGGGCAGAGTCCGAGGACGACGCAGCCAAGACTGCCCACGAGATGTGGGGCCACCAGGTGGTCGGGGCCGGCCAAACGTCCCAGGACCTGCCTATGTGGCACAGCTTTGAGGCACTAGCCGAGTCTTCGTCGCCGGAGCAGATGAAGGAGCAGGTGCCGTGCGGGCCGGATCCGGACAAGGCCGCCGACCACATCCGGGACTACGTCGACGCTGGCTTCGACGAGGTCTTCATCGGGCAGATGGGCCGGGACCAGAAGGGCGGGATCCGCTTCCTCGCCGACAAGGTGCTGCCGCTGCTCTGACGTCGCCTGCGAGAGGCGCTGGAGCACCTGCTCGCCGAGCTGCCGAGCGCCTGACGCCCGCTGTGGCAGGCTCGACCACGTGGAGCGTCGGATCTTCGGGATCGAGAACGAGTACGGCGTCACGTGCACCTTCCGTGGCCAGCGCAGGCTCTCGCCGGACGAAGTCGCGCGCTACCTGTTCCGCCGGGTCGTGTCGTGGGGCCGCAGCTCCAACGTGTTCCTCAAGAACGGGGCGCGCCTCTACCTCGACGTCGGCAGCCACCCGGAGTACGCCACTCCTGAGTGCGACAACGTCATCGATCTGGTGACCCATGACAAGGCTGGCGAGCGGATGCTCGAAGGCCTGCTGGTGGACGCCGAGCGCCGCCTTCGAGAGGAGGGCATCGCCGGGGACATCTACCTGTTCAAGAACAACACCGACTCGGCCGGCAACTCCTACGGCTGCCACGAGAACTACCTCGTTGGCCGGCACGGCGAGTTCACCCGTCTCGCCGACGTCCTCATCCCGTTCCTCGTGACCCGCCAGATCATCTGCGGGGCCGGCAAGGTGTTGCAGACCCCGCGCGGGGCGGTCTTCTGCGTCAGCCAGCGGGCCGAGCACATCTGGGAGGGCGTCTCCTCGGCGACGACCCGCAGCCGCCCCATCATCAACACCCGCGACGAGCCGCATGCCGACGCAGAGCGCTTCCGCCGGCTGCACGTGATCGTCGGCGACAGCAACATGAGCGAGACGACCACGTTGCTCAAGGTCGGCACCGCCGATCTGGTGCTGCGCATGATCGAGGCCGGCATCGTGATGCGTGACCTCACCCTCGAGAACCCGATCCGGGCGATCCGTGAGGTCAGCCACGACCTGACGGGCCAGAAGAAGGTCAAGCTCGCCAACGGCCGGGAGGCCAGCGCACTGGACATCCAGCGCGAGTACTTCGACAAGGCCAGCGACTTCATCTCCCGGAGGGGAGGGGACGAGACGGTCAAGCGCGTCCTCGAGCTGTGGGGCCGCACCCTGCAGGCGATCGACACCCAAGAGCTGTCACTGGTCAGCCGCGAGATCGACTGGGTGATCAAGCACCAGCTGATCGAGCGCTACCGCGACAAGCACGACCTCGCGCTGAGCAGCCCGCGGGTCGCCCAGCTCGACCTGGCCTACCACGACATCAACCGCGGCCGCGGGCTCTACTACCTGATGGAGCGGCGCGGGCTGGTCGATCGCGCGACCACCGACCTGCGGGTCTTCGAGGCCAAGTCGATCCCGCCCCAGACAACCAGGGCGCGGTTGCGCGGTGAGTTCATTGCCAAGGCGCAGGAGAAGCGCCGTGACTTCACCGTCGACTGGGTGCACCTCAAGCTCAACGACCAGGCGCAGCGCACTGTGCTGTGCAAGGACCCCTTCCGCTCGGTCGACGACCGGGTCGAGAAGCTGATCGCATCGATGTAGCCCGCGTGCCGACCACCGGCCGCGCCCCTTCTCGCCGTACATTGCTTGCCGTGTCTGATCATGTGCAGCGGGCGGGGGTCAGTTGCACGCTCAGCCACGTCGTAAGCCCATGCAAACGATCAGACACGTGAGGGAGAAGTTGTGACCAGCAAGCCCACGATCGAGATCCCGGACGGCCAGCCACCGGCTGACCTCGTGGTCGAAGACATCACCGTCGGCGACGGCGCCGAGGCGGTAGCCGGCAAGCGCTGCACCATGCAGTACGTCGGCCACGCCTGGTCCACCCAGAAGCAGTTCGACGCCAGCTGGGACCGGGGCGAGCCGTTCAGCTTCCAGCTCGGCGCGGGCATGGTCATCGGCGGCTGGGACCAGGGCGTGGCCGGCATGAAGGTCGGCGGCCGTCGCAAGCTGACCATCCCGCCGGAGCTCGGCTACGGCGCGCGCGGCGCGGGTGGGGCCATCGGCCCGAACGAGTCCCTGGTGTTCGTGGTGGACCTGCTGCAGGTCAGCTGACAGCTGCATGGCCGAGAAGAAGACCGAGCGCCTGCTTAACCTGGTCATCTGCCTGCTCGCCACCAGGCGCTACCTGAGCGTGCAGCAGATCCGCGAGGCCGTCCCCGGCTACGACTCGGGCAACGAGGAGGCGTTCCGCCGGATGTTCGAGCGGGACAAAGAAGAGCTCCGGGAACTCGGCATCCCGCTCGAAACGGGGTCCAACTCGCACTGGGACGACGAGCCCGGCTATCGGATCGCCCGGCGCGACTACATGCTGCCGGAGATCACGTTGGAGCCCGACGAGGCAGCGGCGCTCGGGCTGGCGGCACGGCTGTGGCAATCCGCTCCGCTGGCCGGGGCCACCGGCAGCGCGCTGCTCAAGCTCCGCGCCGCAGGGGTGGAGACACCCGAGAGCGCCACCGCCCTCGACCCGCGGATCGGCGCCACCGAGCCGGCCTTCGAGGCCTGCCTCGCCGCGGCCCGGGATGCGCAGGTGCTCCGCTTCGACTACCGCACCAGCGGCCGGTCGGGCACCGAGACCCGCACGGTCGAGCCGTGGGGCGTCGTGTCCTGGAAGGGCCGCTGGTACCTCGTCGGACACGACCGGCTGCGCAGCGCCACCCGCGTCTTCCGGCTCTCGCGGATCGTCGGCGGCGCCAGCCCCGTGGGCGAGCCCGGCGCTGTCACCCGGCCGGAGGGGATCGACCTGCGGAGCATGGTCGGCCGGATCGCCACCGGTGACGCCACGACCACGGCCACGGTGCGGATCAGGAAGGGCACCTGCTGGGAGATCCGCCGCGCCGGCAAGACGACGGAGGGCGACAACGGCTGGGATGCTGTCGAGCTCGAGTACGGCGACGTCGAGCGGTTCGCCGACCAGGTGACCGGCTATGGAGCCGACGCTGTCGTGGACTCTCCTGAGGAGGCGCGAGCTGCCGTCGTACGTCGTCTGGAAGCACTTGCGGGGGTGGGATCATGACGCTCGAGCAGCTGCCACGGTTGCTGGCGCTCGTGCCCTACCTGCTCAAGCGGCCGGGGGTCTCGTTCGCGACGGCGGCGGGGGACTTCGAGATCTCCGAAGACCGGCTGCGCAAGGACCTCAACCTGCTGTGGCTGTGCGGGCTGCCGGGGCACTACCCCGGGGACCTGATTGAGATCGACTTCGAGGGCGACACCATCACCCTGTCCGATCCGCAGGGCGTCGACCGGCCGCTGCGGCTCACCGTCGACGAGGCACTGGCCCTCGTCGTGGCGCTGCGCACCCTCGCCGAGACGCCGGGGCTGGCCGACACCGAGCCGGTGCTGCGGGCCCTGGCCAAGGTCGAGGAGGCGGCTGGTGCGGCAGCCGGCGCCGCGGACCGGATCGCGGTCGCGCTGGAGGGGGAGCAGACCGTCCTGCCCGTCGTGCGCGAGGCGCTCGACCGCGGCAAGCGGCTCCGGCTGACCTACTGGAGCGCCGGTCGTGATGAGACCACCGAGCGCGACGTCGACCCCGTCCGCGTGGTCGTCGTGGAGGGTCAGAGCTACCTCGAGGCTTGGTGCCGCCGGGCCGAGGGCGTGCGCCTGTTCCACCTCGGCCGGGTGCAGGAGGTAACGATCCTCGAGCAGGACGCCGAGCCGCCGACCGGGCTGCCATCGCGCGACCTCTCACAAGGGCTGTTCCAGCCTGGTCCGGACGACACGGTGATCACCCTGGCCCTCGAGCCCGGGGCAGCCTGGGTCTCCGACTTCTACCCCTGCGAGTCGGTCGAGGACGCCGGTGCCGGCCGCCAGATCGTCACGCTCCGCACCCGCGGGACGGCCTGGGTGCGCCGGCTCGCGCTCTCCCTCGGCGCTTCCGCGCGCGTGATCGAGCCGGCGGCGCTGGCGGCGCAGATCCGTGAGGACGCCCGAACGGCCCTGGGCGCATACGCCGGGAAGTAGTCCATTTCGGACTAGGCGTAGTCACCTCGGACCATCTCTGCACAAGGGGGTCAAGAGCCGAGCGGGTGCTGCCGACGATGAGGGAGTCAGACCCGGAACCGCTCGGCGAGAGGCTGAGGCACATGACCACCATCAAGGCTTCCTGCCCCACCTGCGGCGAGGTCGAGCTCACGCCCGACGACGTCTCCCTCATGGTCTGCACGCACGCGCCGTTGTCCTACTACGCCTTCGACTGCCTCACCTGTGGCAGCGAGGTGCGCAAGCCCGCGGACGAGCACGTGGTCTCCCTCCTCGTCTCCGGTGGCGTCCCGGCCAAGGTCTGGGACCTGCCTGCCGAGTACCTCGAGCCCAAGACCGGACCCCTCCTGTCGTACGACGACCTGCTCGACTTCGCCCTCCAGCTCGGCGAAACCGACCTGCTGGCCAGCAAGGCCGGTGGCGTAGCCGCCTGAGCGTTACCCTGAGGCCGTGTCCTGGCTGCTGATCAACCTGCTCATCGGGCTACTTGGTTTGAGCGTCATCGGGATGGTCAGCTTCGCCGCCTGGACCGATATCCGCTCGTTGCGCCGGTCTGCAAAGGAGGCCGCGGCACAGGTTGGTGCTGTGACCGCCGAGGTCGACGCGCTCCAAAGCGGGGGCGTTAGCCGGCGCAAGCCGTAGGCTGAGCCAAGCGCCGACCGAGGAGACACCGTGAACTTTCCAAGTGGCTGGGAGCTCGTCCTCGTTCTCCTCGTCGTTCTGCTGATCTTCGGCAGCAAGCGACTGCCCGATTCGGCCCGCTCGCTCGGCCGCTCCATGCGGATCTTCAAGGCCGAGACCAAGGGCCTTCGCTCGGACGAGGAACCGGTCGAGGGACCCTCCGCGCTGCCGCCCGCCCAGACCCGGTTCGACCCCTACACCGGCGAGCCGCTGAAACCCCCGGCGAGCTCCCCGGGCGACACCAGCAGCTAGGGCCGATGCCCACGCGGAGGGCCCGCCCCAAGAACGGGCAGATGCCGCTGGTCGAGCACCTCTACGAGCTGCGCAACCGACTGGCGAAGTCGTTGCTCGCCATCGGCGTCGCCATGGCGCTCGCCGGCACGGTCTTCTATCAAGACGTCTTCGACTTCTTGCGTGAGCCGTTCTGCCGAACGCCGGCTGCCGGTGACGCCTGCAGCCTCTACGTGCGCGACATCTTCGGCCAGTTCCAGGTGCGCTTGAAGATCGCTACGCTCGCCGGCGTTGTCGTGGCCGCGCCGGTCTGGCTTTACCAACTCGGGGCCTTCATCACCCCGGCCCTGCATCGCAAGGAAAAGCGCTTCGCCGCGGGCTTCCTGGTGGCGGGCATGATCTTGTTCGGCACGGGCTGCACGTTCGCCTACCTGACCATGCCCAAGGGCTTGCAGTTCCTGCTCACCATCGGCGGCGATGGGCTGGTCAGCCTGCCCGACCTGCGCAGCTACCTGTCCTTCGTCAGCTTGACGATGCTCGGTTTCGGCGTCGCCTTCCTGTTCCCCATGGTCCTGGTCTTGCTCAACGTGGCCGGCACGTTGCCGGCCACGAGGATGCGGGCGATGTGGCGGGGCATGGTCGTGGGCATTGCCGTGATGTCGGCCGTGCTCACGCCCAGCACCGACCCGTGGACCTTCTTGGCGATGTCGCTGCCGCTGCTGTTTCTCTACGGCGTCTGCATCCTGCTGGCGATGCTTCACGACCGCATCGTTCGGCAGCGCCACCCTGACCTGGGCCCGCTGCCTGACGACGAGGCGTCGTACGTCGACCCGGAGCCCTCGAGACTGTGACCGGCGCGCTCGCCGACTTCGAGGCGGGGTACCCGTTCGGACTCGACACCTTTCAACGCACCGCCTGTCTCGCCCTGGAGCAGGGGCACGGCGTGCTGGTCGCCGCCCCCACCGGCGCCGGCAAGACCGTGGTCGGTGAGTTCGCGGTCCACCTGGCGCTCCGTGAGGGCCGCAAGTGCTTCTACACGACGCCGATCAAGGCGCTGTCCAACCAGAAGTTCACCGATCTCGTCGCCCGGCACGGAGCAGCAAAGGTCGGGTTGCTCACGGGCGACAGCTCCGTCAACGGCGACGCCGACGTGATCGTGATGACCACCGAGGTCCTGCGCAACATGCTCTACAGCCGGTCCGACGCACTGCGCGGCCTGGGCCACGTGGTGATGGACGAGGTGCACTACCTCGCGGACCGAGCGAGGGGAGCGGTCTGGGAGGAGGTGATCATCCACCTGCCTGACGACGTCGTCCTCACCTCGCTGTCGGCGACGGTCAGCAACGCCGAGGAGTTCGCCGACTGGCTGGTAACGGTCCGCGGAAACACCGAGGTGGTTGTCGAGGAGCACCGTCCGGTGCCGTTGTTCCAGCACGTGTTGCTGGGCAACCAGCTCTTCGACCTGTTCCGGCCGGGCATCGAGCCAGAGGTCAACCCCGAGCTCCTGCGCAAGAGCCGGGATGTGGACACCGGCCGCTCGAGAGAGCGGGGTCAGCGGCGCACCCGACCGCCCGTCCCTCGGCGGCCCGACGTGGTGCTGCGGCTCGACCGGGAGGGTCTGCTCCCGGCAATCACCTTCATCTTCAGCCGAGCTGGCTGCGCGGCCGCAGTCGAGCAGTGCCTGCGCGCGGGGCTGCGCCTCAACACCGACGAGGAGCGCCAGCAGGTGCGTGCGCACGTCAAGCAGCGGACCCGCGACATCCCGCGCGAGGACCTTCGGGTCCTGGGCTACTGGGACTGGCTGGAAGGCCTCGAACGGGGCCTGGCCGCCCACCATGCCGGGATGCTGCCGACCTTCAAGGAGGTGGTCGAGGAGCTGTTCGTCGCCGGTCTGGTCAAGGCGGTCTTCGCCACTGAGACCCTGGCGCTGGGCATCAACATGCCGGCCCGCTCGGTGGTGCTCGAGAAGCTGGTCAAGTGGAACGGCGAGGCGCACGTCGACGTGACTCCGGGGGAGTACACCCAGCTGACCGGCCGGGCCGGGCGACGTGGCATCGACATCGAGGGCCATGCCGTCGTGCTCTGGCAGCCCGGCCTCGACCCGAAGCAGGTGGCTGGCCTGGCCTCCACCCGTACCTACCCCCTCCGGTCGAGCTTTCGTCCGTCGTACAACATGGCCGTGAACGTGGTGGGCAGGGTGGGTCGCGAGACCGCACGGGCGCTGCTGGAGAGCTCGTTCGCGCAGTTCCAGGCGGACCGGTCGGTGGTCGGCCTGGCCCGGCAGGTCAGCCGCAACCTTGAGGCGCTCGGGGGCTACCAGGAGGGCATGACCTGCCAGCTGGGTGATGTCGTGGACTACGACCGGATCCGTCAGGCGGTTCGCAGCCGCGAGTCCGAACTGGCCAGCAAGGGCTCTGCCCAGCGCCGGCTGCAGTCGGCCTCGTCGTTGGAGCAGCTCAAGGTCGGGGACGTCATCGCTGTCCCGCATGGGCGGCGCTCGGGATTGGCGGTCGTCATCGACCCCGGAGTCGGCCAGGCCGGCCAGGCCCATCCGCTGGTCGTGACCATGGACCGCTGGGCTGGCCGGCTGTCTGAGGCCGACTTCCCCTACCCCGTCGAGGCACTCGGGAAGGTGCGGGTGCCGAAGAGCTTCAACCACCGCAGCCCGCAGGCGCGTCGTGACCTGGCCTCATCGCTGCGTGCACTCGGCCTGCAAGCCGCCCGACCGGCCCGAACCCGCAAGGACGCGGCAGATGATGAGCAGCTCGGCCGGCTGCGGGCCGAGCTGCGGCAACATCCCGTGCACGGGTGCGACGAGCGGGAGCAGCACCTGCGCTGGGCTGAGCGCTGGTCACGGCTCCGGCACGACACCGACAACCTCGAGCGACGGGTAGACGGCAAGACGCACTCGATCGCACGGGTCTTCGACCAGGTCTGTGCGGTGCTGCTCGAACTGGGCTACCTGGAGGGGGGCGAGGTCGTCACCGACGCCGGCCGGCAACTGGCGCGGGTCTACAACGAGTCCGACCTGTTGGTGGTCGAGTGCCTGCGCGCCGGGTTGTGGGACGGGTTGTCAGCGGCCGAGCTCGCCGCCGTCGTGTCGTCGGTGATCTATGAGAACAGGGGCTCGGAGGACCGCGGGCCCAAGCTGCCCGGTGGCGCCATCAAGGCCACCCTCGAGGACATGTCCGCGCTGTGGGGCGATCTGCGCGACGTCGAGTCGCGGCACGGGCTCGCGTTCTTGCGGGAGCCCGACGCGGGCTTCTCCTGGCCGGCCTGGCGCTGGGCAGCCGGCGCACCGCTCGAGCAGATCCTGCAGGACGACCCGGACCTGACCGCCGGCGACTTCGTGCGCTGGTGCAAGCAGCTGATGGACCTGCTCGGACACGTCGCTACCGTCGCCGACGAGCCGGTGCGCTCGACCGCCCGGGCCAGCCTGGCCGCGGTGCGTCGAGGCGTGGTGACCTACTCCTCGGTCAGCTGACCGAGGACGAGGACGCCGCGTTCCTGTCGCACTGCATCGGCGTAGGCGGTGACCTGCTGCGCCGCCCAGCGGCTGTCGTTGCCGGTCTCCCTGGCAAGCAGCTCAGCCGCCCTCGCCGCCGTGGGCAGCGCAGCGTCCTTGCTGCGCAGGGACAGCCGCATCCGCCTGCTGTAGACGTCATCAAGGGTTGCCGCACCCTCGGAGCGCGCCGCATGCACGACCTCGGCAGCGATGTGCGGCGACCAAGGTGAGAGCGGCTCCCCGAGCGAGGAGTCCGCGGCCACCAGGGACAACACGTGCCCGGCAGTCTCGCCGCACTGCCGCACGAGAGACTCGGCCACCTCCCCGGACAAGCCAAGCGCCCGAGCGGCCGCTGACGTCTCCTCGAGCAGGTCGGCGACCGGTCGGGTGCCGGACAGCGGGATCTCGTCGGTGCGGCAGCGGGCCTTGCGGTCGTCCTTCTCGACGATCCGGTCGACGACGTCCTTGGCCATCCTGCGGTAGGTCGTCAGCTTGCCGCCGGTGATGGTCAGCATGCCGCCGCTGCCCTCGACCAGCGTGTGCCGCCGGCTGATGTCGGACATGGCCTCCGACCCCTGCTGGCGCAGCAGCGGCCGTACGCCCGCCCACGCGCCCAGCACGTCGTCCTCGACCAGCTCCCGCTTGAACACCGCGTTGCCAGCGGTCAGCACGTAGTCGAGGTCCGCACGGGTCAGCGACAGCTCGTCCAAACCGCCCTCGTAGGGCGTGTCGGTCGTGCCGATGATCGTCTGCCGGCCCCAGGGGATGGCGAACATGGACCGCCCATCCCCGGCCTTCGAGGGCAGCAGCACCGACGCCTCGAGCAACGGCAACCGCTCCCGGGGTACGACGACGTGCACGCCCTTCGACGGCTGGATCGCTGCCGGCCGGCCGGGCTCCTCCTGCATCTGCAGCGCGTCGACCCACACGCCGGTGGCGTTGACGACGTGCCGGGCGCGGAGCTCGAAGGTGCTGCCGTGCAGGCGATCGCGTACCAGCGCACCGCTGACCCGGCCGTCGGCACTGATCAGATCCGTGGCTTCGGCATAGGTGACCGCGAGGGCGCCGAACCGGCGAGCGGCCTGCACCACGGCCAGGACCAGCCGCGCGTCATCGGTGCCGCAGTCGCCGTACAGGTAGCCGTAGTCCAGCCCGCTGTCGGCCAGGGCCGGGGCCAACCTGATGGCCTGCGCGGCGTCGACCTTCTCGTGCCGGCGGGTCGCGCCCCTGCGACCAGCGAGCGAGACCACTGCGAACACGTCGTAGGTCGTCAGCCCGATGCCGAGCAGCCGGCGCCGCACGGTGTCGGGCCACACCGGGTAGAGGAAGTCCATCGGCCGCACGATGTGCGGCGCCAGCTTCATCAGTAGCTGTCGCTCCATGACGCCCTCGCGGACCAGCCCGAACTCGTAGTTCTCCAGGTAGCGCAAGCCGCCGTGCACCAGCTTGCTGCTCTTGGACGACGTGCCACTGGCCAGGTCGCCCTTGTCCAGCACCGCCACCCGCAGGCCCCGGCTGGCGGCGTCGAGGGCCACGCCGGCGCCGGTCGCACCCATCCCGATGACCAGAACGTCGAGCTCGTCGGTCGCGGCGGCTGCCAACTCGCTGCCCCGGGAGAGCACCGAGAACGCCGGGCTCCCCATGGGTAACAGGCTACTCGGCGTGCGCTGCCTCCAGCGCCTGGAGCATCCGCTCCAGCGGGCTTTCGAGGCCCCAGCGGTCAGACAGCGCCAGGAGCGCGACCGGGTCCTTCGGTGCGCGCGGCAGCTCATCGGGCAACACCGGCATCTGCAGGTCGCAGACCACCCGGCTCACTGCGGGAGCCACCGCGAGGTAGTCACGGGCAGCCTCGAGCTTGACCCGTGCGCCAGCGGGGAAGCCGTCCTCCGCGCCGCTGTCGAGTGCCGCCATCACCCCCTCGATGCTGCCGAATCGGGAGACGAGCGCCGCTGCTGTCTTCTCGCCGATCCCTTTGACACCAGGCAATCCGTCACTCGGATCGCCGCGCAGGACGGCGAAGTCGGCGTAGGCCCGCCCAGGGATGCCGTGCTTGGCGGTCACCTCGACTTCGCCGTACACCTTCATCTTCTCGACGGCGTAGAGCACCCGGATAGGGCGGTCGTCGCGGACCAGCTGCAGCAGGTCGCGGTCACCCGTGACGATGTCGACCGGTCCCGTCTCGCGCATCGCCAGGGTGCCGATGACGTCATCGGCCTCGTAGCCCGGGACGCCCACGTCGCAGATGCCCAGCGCCCGGCACACCTCGAGGATGACAGCCACCTGCGGTGCCAGCTCGGGCGGCTCGGCTTCCGCGCCCCCCTCGATCGTCCGGTGCAGCTTGTACGACGGAACGGCCGCCACCCGGAAGGCCGGCCGCCAGTCGCAGTCGATGGTGGCGACCAGCCGCGCCGGGCGGTTCTCCCGGATGACCCGGGCAACGATGTCGAGGAAGCCGCGGACGGCGTTGACGGGCTCGCCCTGTGGCGAGCGGACGCTAGAGGGGACGCCGTAGAAGGCGCGGTACCAGAGGGCGGGGGAGTCGAGGAGCATCAGCTGTCCGGGCACGGCGTCAGCCTTGCACTGCCGGTCCCGGCGGTAGGTTTCGCGGGTGCCCGTAGACCGCGAGCTGCCCTCCCCGGAGGCTGTTGCCCTGCTCGAGCTGACCCGTGACCTGGTCGCCCGTGAGATCGCACCGGTCGCGTCCGATCTGGAGTCCAGGGCCGAGTTCCCACGTGAGCTGTTCCGGACCCTTGGCAAGGCCGGCTTGCTGGGGCTGGCGTACCCGGAAGAGCTGGGTGGCGGTGGCCAGCCCTATGAGGTCTACCTGCAGGTGCTCGAGGAGCTGGCGGCCGGTTGGGTCGGTCTCGCGGTCGGGGTCAGCGTCCACACCCTGTCCTGCTTCCCGGTCGCGCAGTGGGGTTCGGCTGAGCAGCAGGAGCGCTTCTTGCCCGACCTGCTAGGCGGCGAGCTGCTGGGTGCCTACTGCCTGTCGGAAGCTCAGTCCGGATCGGACGCGGCAGCGCTGTCGACCCGCGCCGTCCTCGACGGGGATGCCTACGTCGTGAACGGCACGAAGGCCTGGGTCACCCACGCCGGCCAGGCCGACTTCTACAACCTGATGGTGCGCACCGGTGGGGAGGGGCCGGCCGGCATCTCCTGCCTGCTGGCCGCATCGGACACCCCAGGACTGCTCCCGCACTCACCGGAGCGGAAGATGGGCATGCGGTCGGCGCACACGGGCAGCGTCGTCCTGGACGGCGCTCGCGTTCCCGCCGACCGGCTGATCGGCCAGGAGGGCCAGGGCTTCGCCATCGCCATGAGCGCGTTGGACGGCGGTCGCCTGGGGATCGCCGCCTGTGCCGTCGGCTTGGCCCAGGCCGCGCTTGACCTGGCCGTGTCCTACGCCACGGATCGCAAGCAGTTCGGCAAGGCGATCGCGGAGTTCCAGGGGGTGTCATTCCTGCTGGCCGACCTCGCGACCCAGGTCGAGGCAGCCAGGGCGCTGTACCTCTCGGCCGCCCGGCGGCGGGACCGGGGTCTTCCGTACGGCCCGCAGGCCGCGATGGCCAAGCTCTTCTGCACTGACACCGCGATGCGAGTGACCACGGACGCGATCCAGGTCCTTGGCGGCGCCGGCTACGTCGAGGACCACCCAGCAGAGCGCTATTTCCGGGAGGCCAAGGTCATGCAGATCTTCGAGGGCACCAACCAGGTGCAGCGCATCGTCATCGGCCGCTCGCTCACCCGGCCATGAGCGCCTTGGATGAGGTCGACCGCCGGCTGCTGGCGCTGCTGGTGGCTGATGGCCGGCAGACCTACACCGACCTAGCCAAGGAGACCGGCCTGTCGACCAGCGCCGTCCACCAGCGGGTGCGGCGGCTCGAGGAGCGCGGCGTGATCCGCGGCTACACCGCGCTGGTCGATCCGGTGGCCGCGGGAGTGCCGCTGACGGCGTTCGTCTCGATCAAGCCGATCGACCCGGCGGCTCCCGACGACCTGGCCGAGCGGCTCGCCCACCTCGACGTGATCGAGGCCTGCCACAGCGTCGCCGGCGAGGAGAGCTACATCCTCAAGGTCCGCGTCGCGGCTCCGGGTGAGCTGGAGGCGGTGCTGCAGGAGATCCGTGCGGCCGCCCAGGTGTCGACCCGCACCACGGTCGTCCTCAGCACGCCGTGGGAGTCGCGCGGCCACGTGCCGGCTGAATGACCCTGTTCTCAGCATTGGCCGCCGGGCCGGGCTGGCCGATGCGCGAGCCCTTCCCCGGGCCGTTGTCGGGGGTGACGGTCCTCGACCTCTCCCGCGTCCTGGCCGGGCCCTACTGCTGCATGGTCCTGGCCGACCTCGGGGCCGACGTCCTGAAGGTGGAGCGGCCAGGCCTGGGAGATGACACGAGACGGTGGGGGCCGCCGTTCCACGGCGACGACGCCACCTACTTCTTCGGGGTCAACCGCGACCGCCGGTCCGTCGCCCTCGACCTCACCACCGAGGCCGGCCGAGCGGTCGTCACCCGGCTGGTCGAAGCTGCCGACGTGGTGGTGGAGAACTTCTTGCCCAAGCACCTGCGCAGCCTCGGCCTGGCCGACCTCCGGGACAAGGCGACGTGCGTGTGGGTCTCTGTGCGCGGGGCCGGCGGGGACGGCCCGGATGCAGAAAGGCCCGGCTACGACGTGATGGCCCAGGCCCGCAGCGGGCTGATGTCGGTCACCGGCACGACCGAGCCCACCAAGATGGGCGTGGCAATCGCCGACGTCATCACCGGCCTCTACGCGGCCGTCGGGGCCGTCGCCGGTCTTGCGGCACGACGACCGCTGCAGGTCGAGGTGGGGCTGCTCGAGTCGGCGATCGCGGCCGTCGTCAACCAAGGCAGCAGCGCGCTGATTGCAGGCGTGGTGCCCGGTCCGATCGGCAACTCCCATCCCAGCATCGCTCCCTACGGACCGCTGCGCTGCGCAGACACCCAGCTGGTTGTCGGGGCGGGCAACGACGGCCAGTTCCGCGCCCTGTGTCGGGCGCTCGAGATCGAGCCGGATCCGCTGTGGGACAGCAACTCCGGGCGGGTCGCTGATCGCGCGGCCATGGTCGCCGCGCTCGAGGCTGTGCTCACGACGCGGGCGGCTGCTGAGTGGGTGCCGCTGCTGACCGCAGCTGGTGTCCCGTGCGGTGTCGTCCAGGATCTCGGCATGCTCGCCTCGGATCCGCAGGTCGTCGCCACGGGCCAGCTGCAGACGCTGCCGCACCCAGCAGGGGAGGTCACCGTGATCGGCTCGCCCTTCCGGTTCGACGGGGTACGCCCCCGGGTCCACGACGCGCCGCCGCTGCTGGGAGAGCACACCCGCGCAGTGCTCGAAGCCCTCGGGTTGTCGGGCGATCAGGTGCTTGAGGTGATCGGTGCCGACGGGGGGTGAGGCCCTGGTCGCCGCCCTCCGCGAGCTGGAGGTCACCGTCGCCTTCGGCCTGCCGGGAGTGCACAACCTCGCGGCCTGGAAGGCGTTTCCCGGCAGCGGCGTGCGGCTCGTTGGGGTCCGTCACGAGCAAGCCGCCGGTTATGCCGCTGACGGCTATGCCCGCGCCACCGGCCGGCTCGGCGTGGCCCTGACAACCACCGGTCCGGGGGCAGCCAACATCGTCGCTGCGACCGGGGAGGCCTGGGCCTCGCACTCGCCGCTGCTGGTGATCGCCACCGACATCCCGCTGGCCTCGCGGGTAGCCGGCGCCTACACCGGCGTCCTCCACGAGACGAACGACCAGGCATCGTTCTTCCGGCCGGTCACCAAGGCCCAGGTACGGGTCGACGACGCCGAGGCGCTCCACGACATCGTGGTCCGCGCTGGTCGGCTTGCCCTGATGCACCCGCGCCGACCGGTCTACGTCGAGATCCCGTCCGACCTGCTGTCGGCCCAGGTCAGCCCGCCGGTCCCCGAAACCCACGTGCCGCCTGTCATTGGCGCGTTCTTCGACCGCGTGCCCTTCCCGCGCCCATTCGAGCGGCCGCTGGTGTGGGCCGGGGGAGGGGCCACCGCCTGCGACGCCGGCCCCCTCGTCGAGCAGCTCTGCCAGCGGCTCGGAGCACCCCTGCTGACGTCGTACGGCGGAAAGGGGCTGCTTCCCCCGGCGCACCCGCACCTGATTCCACTGCCACCGCACACCCGCGAGGCCGGCCAACTCTGGGACGAGGCCGACCTGGTCGTGGTGCTGGGCAGTGACCTCGATGCTATGAACACCCAAGGGTTCCGGCAGCCGCGGCCGCCGTGGGTGGTGACGGTCGACCTGGCCCACCCGTTCAACCTCGAGCCGGACGTGCACCTCCCGCTCGGCGTCGTCGAGGGTGTCACCCTGCTGCTCGAGGCACTGCCAGCCGAGTCGCGCGAGCCGTGGTTCACCCGGCCGGCGGGCCGGTCTCTCTACGCCGGACCGGAGACCGAGTTCCTGGACGCCTTCGAATCAGGGCTCACGGCGGACACCGTGGTCGTCGCCGACATGTGCATCCCCGGCTACTGGTACGGCGGCTTCGGCAAGGTCGCGCAGGCCCGCGGCCTGGCCTATCCCGTGGGCTGGGGAACCCTCGGCTTCGGCTTCCCCGCCGGGCTCGGCGCGGCGCTGTCCGGCCGGCCAGCGGTGGCACTTGTCGGTGATGGCGGCTTCCTGTTCGCCTGCGGGGAGCTCGCGACGCTGGCCCAGGAGCAGCTGCCCCTGACGACGGTGCTGGTCGACGATGGCGGCTACGGGATGCTGGCCTACGACTTCACCCGGCACGGTGACGAGCCGATCGGCTGCGACCTCGAACCGCCCGACTTCGTCGCGCTGGCCCGGGCTTTCCGGGTCGAAGCCCGCGAGGTCACGGTGGCCGAACTGGGCCCAGCGGTGGCGGCGGGGATCGCCAGTGGCACACCCTCACTGCTGGTCGTCAAGGCGTCGTTCACCCCGCCCCCCAACACCTCCCCCCGCTGGTACCGCGCCGCCCCCTGAGCCCCTAACCCCCCTTCCGCATGAACGGAATCCGCATGGGTGGATCGGCGCCGGCCAGCACCCATGCGCCTTCCGTTCATGAGCGGGGGGACTGGACGATCGGTCCCGATCTGACTCTTCCGCGGAAACATCAGAGCATCCCTATAACGCCCATGGGCCGTTAGTCTGCTGCGTCATGGGAGTGATGGAACGCGCGCGTCGGCTCGACGACCGCTGGGAGAAATCCACGGCAGCGCGGCTGGCTGACCCTGAAGCCACCGAGCTGTCAACCGTCCGTGCGGCCAGCCGGAGCCAGGGCCGCCGCAAGCTGGTCGTGCCTCTGTACGTCGTGGTCGCGGCCGCGCTCATCCTGGCGGTTCTGCCATGGTCAGCTATGCCGCTCGTGGCGTTCATCGTCTGGTGGGGCGGTCTGGCCTATGTGGTGTACCTCGGCATCAGGACGGCCGTGGAGCGCGGGGTGGAGCGGGGGCTGGCACGGCACAGCGCGGAGCACCACTCGCACCCACACGTTGACACCAGTTGTCGGGACGCCTGAGGAAGTGCAGCTCGAGGTCACCCCTGTCCCATGAACGGAATCCGCAAGGGTGGATCGGCGGCTGCCAGCACCCGTGCGCATTCCGTTCATGGGGGGGGAATGGACGATCGGACCCGATGTGACGTCTCCGCGGGAACGTCAGCCGGGGTGGTTGGTCCAGTCCGTCGGGTTGTCCCGCTCGTCGGCAAGCCGCTGGAGCAGTTGCGCCGGGTCAACGCTGTGGGCAGCCACCGCCTCGGCGCCGGACGATGTCCCGACCACGCCCTCGAGTAGGTCCTGCGTCATCACCGCGGCGCTGTCGCCTACGTCGCGGAGCGGCCTCGGCGAAGGCGAGGAAGAACGAGTCGCCGTCCGTGGAAACCTCCACGCCGCCGTGCTGGTGAACTGCCGAGCGGATGAGGTCGTCGTGCTGCGCCAGCAGCTCCAGGTAGGCCGCCTCGCCGAGGCGCGCGAGCAGCCTTGTGGATCCCTCGATATCGGTGAACAGGAACGTCACCGTGCCCTGGGGGAGCGCCATCTGCGCATCCTCTCAGGCAACCGACTTGAGTCACCAGGTGCGCGGCTGGCTGGGAGCTACAGGCGGAAGGCGGGGTCGGCGGCGGTGGGAGCCTCGACGTCCATCTGGGCCTTCTGCAGCTTGCCGGCGTAGTCCCAGTTCATCGACTGCCAGCGGGTGAACTGGTCGAGCACCCAGACGCCGCTCTGCCGGGAGCCGTTGCCACTCTTGCCGTTGCCGCCGAACGGCAGGTGGGCCTCGGCGCCGGACGTCGAGTTGTTGACCGAGAGCATTCCGGCGGTGACCCGCTCGCGGAAGCGGAAGGCGGTGGCGGGGGAGGAGGTGTAGATGGCGGAGGACAGGCCATAGCCGTGTCCGTTGGCCAGGGCCACCGCTTCGTCGAAGGTGGAGAACCGCATCACAGGGACGAGGGGACCGAAGGTCTCGTGGCGGTAGAGCGCATCGTCGGCAGTCACGCCCAGCACGACCGTGGGGTGCGCATAGGCCCCGTCGTCACACGAACCGACAAAGCCGGCGCGCGGGTTGGATGACGTGATGCGGCCAACACCGGTGGAGCCGACGACCGTGTGGTGCGGCTGGATCTCGCCCAGCCACTTCTCGAAGCCCTGCAGGAACCGCTCGGACAGCATCGGCCCGTAGAGCACATCACCTGAGGGATCACCGATCACCGCCTCGGAGACGCGGGAGACAAACTGAGAAACGAACTCGTCGTAGACGTCGTCGTGGACGATCGCCACACCGAGCGACGTGCACCGCTGGCCGGCCGTGCCGAAGCCGGAGAAGAGAGCCCCTTCGGCGGCGAGGGCGACGTCAGCGTCGGGCATGACCACCAACGGGTTCTTACCGCCGAGCTCGAGGCAGGGCGACTGCAGGTGCCGGCCGCAGAGTGCCCCGATCTGGGCGCCCACCTCGGACGAGCCGGTGAAGCCGACCTTCTGCACGAGGCCCTCGTCGAGGGCGAGCGACAGCCCCTCGAATGTCGTCGGTCCGTCGGCATGGACCGTGTTGAGCACGCCGGCCGGGACGCCGCCGGCGACGAACAGCCGGGTCAACGCATCGCCCAGTGCGGCGGAGTAGTCGGCCGGCTTCCACACCACGGCGTTACCGCACAGCAGCGCCGGGATGAGGTACCAGGACGGGACCGCTACCGGGAAGTTGCCGGCAGTGATGATCATGGCGACGCCGACCGGCACGCGGAAGGTGAAGAGCTGCTTGTCGCGCATCTCCGACGGGACCGTCTGGCCGTAGAGCCGTCGCCCCTCGCCAAGGAAGAAGTCGCAGGTGTCGACGATCTCCTGTACCTCGCCGAGGGCTTCGGCCCGCGGCTTGCCGACCTCGCGCACGATCAGATCCGCCAAGGCAGCGGCGTTGGCCTCGACCAACCGCCCTACCGAGGCGATGACCCGGCCACGCACCGGAGGGGGAGTGGCCGCCCAGGCCAGCTGGGCCTCACCCGCAGCACGGCAGGCGTCGACCAGCTGTGGGGCGGAGGCCAGCGAGACCTCAGCAACCACCTCGCTGAGACGAGCCGGGTTGGTCGAGGTGAAGGTGCCTGAGGCCCCACCTACCCACGAGCCACCGATGTAGGACTCGATCACGTTGCCTCCACAGGGGTGATGCGCTGGAGCACGCGGTCCAGGGCAGCGACCCCGGCCTCCAGCTCAGCCTCCGACACCGTGAGGGCCGGGCGGAACCTGACGCTACGCGAGCCGCAGCCCAGCAGCAGCACGTCCTCCTCCTCACGCAGCGCCGTCAGTACCTGGTCCCGAAACTCCTTGCCCGGCAAGGAGAAGGCGCACATCAGGCCTCGGCCGCGCGGGTGGCTCACGGCCGAATGCCGACCCGCCAGTCCCTCGAGCATGCCGAGCAGGACCGGTCCGAGCGCGGCGGTGCGGGCGATCAGCCCCTCGGCCTCGATCACCTCGAGGATGCGTCGCGATCGGACCATGTCGACCAGCGACCCACCCCACGTCGAGTTGATGCGCGAGGAGACGGCGAAGACGTTGTCCGGCACCTCATCGACCCGGCCACCCGCCATCACGCCGCACACCTGCGTCTTCTTGCCGAAGGCCACGACGTCTGGCTGCACACCGAACTGCTGGTAGGCCCATGCCGTGCCGGTCAGACCACACCCGGTCTGCACCTCGTCGAGGACGAAGAGCGCATCGAACTCCCGGCAGAGATCTTGCATGGCCTGCAGGAACTCCGGCCGGAAGTGATGGTCGCCGCCCTCGGCCTGGATCGGCTCCATGACGAAGCAGGCGATGTCGTGCGGGTGCTGCTCGAACGCGACCCGGGCAGCCGCGAGCGTCGAAGCCTCACGAGCGATGACGTCAACCCCCGGCGACAGATAGGGCGACGGCAGCCGCGGCCAGTTGAAGCGCGGGAACCGGTCCACTTTGACCGGGTCTGTGTTGGTGAGCGACAGCGTGTAGCCGCTGCGCCCGTGGAAGGCCTCACGCAGGTGCAGGACCCGGGTCCCCAGGGCTGGGTCGATGCCCTGCGCCTCGTTCCACCGGGACTTCCAGTCGAAGGCGATCTTCAGGGCGTTCTCGACGGCCAGGGCGCCGCCTTCGATGAAGAACAGATGCGGCAGCTGTGGGTCGCCGAGCACCCGGGCGAAGACTTCTACGAACTCGGTCATCGCCACCGTGTAGACGTCGGAGCAGCTCGGCTTGTTGCGGGCCGCCTCGAGCAGGTCGGCGGTGAAGGCCGCGTCCTCCACCAGCGCCGGGTGGTTCATGCCGAGGGCGCTCGAGGCGAAGAAGGTGAACAGGTCGAGGAAGGTGCGCCCGCTGCGGGCGTCGACCAGCCGCGAACCCTGCGACGCATGAAGGTCCAGCACGAGGTCGAAGCCATCCACCAGCAGGTGCCGGCCCAAGAGCTCGTGGACGTCCTCGGGCTGCACCGCACACCGGCTCACTGTCGTCACTTCGTCAGGTTAGCGGGAGTTCTTCCGGTTAACCATCACCTGAACGGGGGATCCTCCTCACCAGGCGGGACAAATAGCATCACGCAGGTGACCACGCCGGAGCGAGTGCTCTACCTCGCCTCCCACCTCCACGGCACCGACGCCACGGCATTACTGGCTGAGGGTCCGACCATCACCTGGCTGGGAGCAACGCAGGACGCGCCGCCGGCTGACCGGACCGTCGACCTGCGGGACTGCAGCCTCGCCCCTGCGTTCGTCGACGCGCATGTGCACGTCACGGCCACCGGCCTGGCATTGACCGGGCTCGACCTGACCGACGCCAGGTCGCTCGATGAGGCGCTGCGGCGACTCGCCGACCACTCCCGCAGGCTGCGCGGGGGAGTGGTCCTTGGCACCGGGTGGGACGAGACCCGCTGGCCAGAGCAGCGCGCCCCGACCGCCAAGGAACTCGATCGCGCGTCGCACGGCGGCGTCGTCTACCTCGCCCGCACTGACGTGCACTCCGCCGTCGCGAGCAGCGCCCTGCTGGCCGCCGTACCAGGGGTGCATGCCCTTGCTGGGTTTGCCGGTGAGGGCCTGGTCAAGCAAGACGCCCACCACGCTGTACGACGGACCGCGCTGGAGTCCATCACCGCCTCCCAACGGGCAGCGGCACAGCGCGCGGCGCTCGATGACATGGCGGCCAAGGGCATCGGCAGCGTGCACGAGTGCGCCGGCCCGGACATCAGCGGTGAGGACGACCTGCTGGCGTTGCTCGCGATGGACCACGGCGTCGAGCGGATCGGCTACTGGGGCGAGCTCGGGGGAGTGGAGCGGGCTCGTGACCTAGGAGCTCGTGGGGCCGCCGGCGACCTGTTCGTCGATGGGGCGATCGGCAGCCGCACGGCCTGCGTGTACGAGCCCTACGCCGATGGGGACACCCTTGGTCACAGCTATCTCGATGCCGGCCAGATCGCGGAGCACGTCGTCGCCTGCACCAGGGCCGGCCTGCAGGCCGGGTTCCATGCCATCGGCGACGCCGCCATCCGGTCCGTCACCGAGGGGCTCACCCAAGCCGCGGCACAGGTGGGCGTCGAGGCGATCAAAGCCGCCGTCCATCGGGTCGAGCACCTGGAAGTCCTTGCCAGCCAGGATATCTCAGTCCTGGCGCACCTGGGTGTCGTGGCCAGTGTGCAGCCTGCCTTCGACGCGCGTTGGGGTGGGCCGGAGGGGATGTACGCCACCCGACTCGGCCCTGAGCGGGCCCGCGGCATGAACCCGTTCGCCGCGTTGCTCGAGGCCGGCGTGCTCCTCGCGCTCGGCTCAGACAGCCCGGTCACGCCGCCCGATCCCTGGGGCGGCGTCCGGGCTGCGGTGGAGCACCAGACGCCGGGCAGCGGTATTGCGCCGGACGACGCTTTCGCCGCGCACACCCAAGGGGGCCGGCTGGCCGCAAAGCAGGAGGGGGAGGGGCAGCTGGCCGTCGGTGCCCCGGCCACGTTCGCCGTCTGGGAAGGAGCCGGCCCGGTTGACCTGAGCGAACCCCCGCCAACGTGCCGCACGACCGTCGTGGCAGGGCGACCGGTCCACTCCTGACGGCTCGTCTGGACAGGTCCTTGGCGGCCGTCCAACAGGGTCCGCACAGAGTTGACAGGACAGCGGCTCCGATCGGTAGCCTCACCCCGAACGACCAGGACTCAGGCCCGGTGGTCCAGTAGACAACGGCCCGTTGGCAGCGACCAGCTGCTCCCGGGTCGGTCCGAAGGCGCCGCCGGGCCTTTGTCTTGCTCGGGTCTTGCTTGCAAGAGGTCCGGCGCGGCTCAGGGCAGGATGGAGCGGTGCAGCGCCTCCGAACCCTCGCTGCCCTCGCCTCCGGCGGACTGCTCAACCTCGCATTCCCGCCGCACCCCGCCTGGTGGCTGGCGCCGGTTGCCGTCGCGCTGCTGACCGCATCCATCCGCGGTCAGTCGCTGCGCGCCGGTGCCTGGCTCGGCTTCGTGCACGGCGTCGGGTTCTTCTTGCCGTTGCTCGTCTGGTCCGGCTCCAACGCGGGCACCCCTGCGTGGATCGCCCTCACCCTGCTCGAGTCGGCGTTCCTCGCCCTCCTCGGGCTCGGCATCGCTGCGGTCAGCCGGCTCGCCGCCTGGCCGTTGTGGACCGCGTCCCTGTGGGTCGCCGAGGAGGCCCTTCGTGATCGGCTGCCCTTCGGCGGCTTCCCCTGGGGTCGGCTCGCCTTCAGCCAGGGGCACACCTTGCTCACGCCGCTGGCTGCCCTCGGCGGCGCGCCGCTGGTGACCTTGGGAGTCGCCGCCGTCGGCGCCGCACTCATCACGAGGCCCAGACCCGCGATGCTGCTCGCTCCGGCGCTCATCGCCGCGGCACTGCTGGTGCCGGTACCAACCGGGGGAGAGCAGGTCCCGGTCGCCGTGGTGCAGGGCAACGTGCCGAGGCTGGGCCTGCCCCTGGCCGAGCAGCAGTCCGTGGTGCTCGCCAACCACGTGCGCGCCACCCGCGACCTGGCGGCGGCGGTACGTGCTGGGACGCAGCCCAAGCCTGCCCTGGTGATCTGGCCGGAGAACGCCTCCGACGTCGACCCCTACACCGACGAACGGGCCCGCCTCACGATTGATGAGGCGGTCCGGGACATCGGCGTGCCCGTGCTGGTCGGCGCGGTCACCCAAGGCCCGGGGGACAAGGTCAGCAACCGCGGCATCGTGTGGGACCCGGTGACCGGCCCCGGCGACTCCTACGTCAAGCGGCACCCCGTCCCGTTCGGTGAGTACATCCCGCTGCGGTCGCTCGTCCGCAAGATCACCAAGAAGGTCGACCTCGTCCCCAACGACTTCGCGGCCGGCACGAAGGTAGGCACCCTTCAGGTCGGCCCGGTCCTGGTCGGCGACGTCATCTGCTTCGAGGTGGCGTACGACGCAATCGTGCGGGACGTCGTCAGCGGTGGTGGCCGACTGCTCGTGGTGCAGACCAACAACGCGACGTTCGCCCGCAGCGGGGAGACCAGCCAGCAGCTGGCGATGAGTCGGCTGCGGGCGGTCGAGCACGGCCGGGCGGTGGTCGTCGCGGCCACCTCAGGCATCTCGGCGGTGATCGCTCCGGACGGCCGGATCCAGCACAGCTCGGGCATCTTCACCCGGGACGTGACCGTGCAGAACGTGGCGGTCCGCGACGGCACTACTGTTGCCACCCGGTTGTCCTGGTGGCCGGAGCTGCTGCTGTCGCTGCTCGCCTTGATCGGGCTCGTGAGGGGAGTACGTCGGTGAGCATCGGCTCGGTCCTGGTGATCGTCCCCACCTACAACGAGCGGGACAACCTGGCGGTCATCGCCGGGCGCTTGCACGCGGCGCTGCCGGAGGCCCACCTGCTGGTCGCAGACGACAACAGCCCCGACGGGACCGGTGCCATCGCCGATGAGCTGGCCGCGACCAGCGACTGGGTGCACGTGCTGCACCGGGCCGGCAAGCAGGGCCTCGGCGCCGCCTACCTCGCCAGCTTTCGGTGGGCCAAAGAGCACGGTTACGACACCGTCGTGTCCATGGACGCCGACGGCTCGCACGCCCCGGAGCAGTTGCCGCGACTGCTCGCGGCCCTCGAGCACGCCGACGTGGTCGTCGGCAGCCGCTGGACCGAAGGCGGCCAGATCGTCAACTGGCCCAAGAGCCGCGAGTACCTCAGCCGTGGCGGCAACGCCTACACCCGCCTGGCACTCGGGATGCCGGTGCGCGATGCGACGGGTGGCTTTCGCGCCTACCGCCGTACCGTCTTGGACGCGGTCCTGGGTCAGGACAACGGGACGATCGCCTCGCAGGGCTACTGCTTCCAGGTCGACCTGGTCTGGCAGCTGCACCGGGCCGGCGCCCGGGTGGTGGAGGTGCCGATCACGTTCGCCGAGCGCGAGCGGGGGGAGTCCAAGATGAGCCGCGGGATCGTGCTCGAGGCCCTGCTCCGGGTCACCGGCTGGGGACTGCGACGCCGCCTCCACCGCGAGTAAGGAGTCCGGGATGCCGCTAGTACTGCTGGTGCTGTTCGTGGTTGTGCCACTGGTCGAGCTCTGGGTGCTCATCCAGGTCGGGCAGGCGATCGGACTGCTGCCGACGCTGGCGATCCTGCTGGCCGACGCGGTCTTGGGCACCTGGCTGTTCCGCAGCCAGGGCAAGAAGACCTGGCAGGCCTTCCGTCAGGCGCTGGTCGAGCGCCGGCTGCCGGCAGCTGAGGTGGCCGACGGAGTGCTCGTCGTGGTCGGTGGCGCCTTCCTGATCACGCCCGGGTTCGTCACCGACGTCATCGGTGTGCTGTGCCTGCTGCCGCCGACGAGGGCGATGCTGCGCAAGGCGTTCACAGGGGTGGCAGCCAGGCGGCTGCTCGGGGTGCCGCCGGGGGCGGTCGGCACGGTCAGGCGGGTCCGGCGAGTCAGGCGCTCTGGCGACGGGCCTTCGCGTCGGCCTTGAGCTGAGCCTTCACCTGCAGCTGCTGCTCGTGCAGCACGGCCAGGCGCTCGGCAAGCACTTCCTCGAGTTCGGCGACGCTGCGCCGCTCCAGGAGCATGTCCCAGTGGGTGCGGACGTGCTTGCCGGCCTTCGCCTCAGGGGCCTCGGCATTGCGGCGCTCGGCGATCGCACCGCAGACCCGGCACTCCCAGGTGTAGGGGATCTCAGCCTCCGCGGCGAACGGCACCGCCGTTTCGTGCCCGAGCGCGCACCCGTAGGTCGTCAGCGAGCGCGGCGCGAACTCGGTGTGGCGGTCGCTCTCGTAGCTGACCGAGCCGAGCCGGCTGCCTCGCAGGACGCGATCGCTCATGGGTGCCTCCGAACAAAGGGGTGTCGTGAACACAACGACGGGACCGCTGTAGGGATTCCCGCGGCGCGCTGGAGGCTAGCGGACCCCGCTTCCCTGATCCGCCGATAATCGACATTATGTCAGGTCAGCGATCAGGAGTCGACGTGTGTGTGAGGATTGCGGCCAGTACCGGACCGTGGGGAGCACAGGCATGGCTGAAGGTCGCAAAGGGGCGCCGCTGGTGATCGCGGCCCTCGTCGGGGTGGCGCTCATCGTCGCTGTCCGGACGTTCAGCGGCGGTGACAGCGGGAGCAAGGACAAGGACGACAGCAGCAAGCCGCCGCCGAGCAGCACCGGCTGCACGATCGTGCACCTCACCGCCTCGTCGGAGAAGGCCGCGCTGCTCAAGCAAATCGCCGGCGACTGGGCTAGGACCGGTCCTGAGGTCGACGGGACCTGCGCCCGGGTCGAGGTGGCGAGCAAGGCCAGCGGTGGGGCAGCGGATGCCCTCGCGCGCGGCTGGAACGAGTCGGTGGACGGACCGCGCCCCGATGTCTGGTCCCCCGCTGCCAGCACCTGGACCGGCCTGCTCCGGCACAAGACCACCGTCCTCGACCGTCCCGACCTGGTCGGCAGCCAGCCACCACCCTCGATCGCCAGCTCCCCCCTGGTCATCGCGATGCCCGAGCCGATGGCTAAGGCCCTGGGCTGGCCGAACAAGGCGCTCGGCTGGGGCGACGTCCTCAAGTTGGCCCAGGACCCCCGCGGCTGGGCCGGTATCCGTCAGCCCTACGGCGCGTTCACCCTGGGCAAGACCAACCCCAACTTCTCCACCTCCGGCCTGCACGCGACCGTCGGGGCCTACTTCGCCGCGACCGGCACCTCGAGTGACCTGACGCTGAAGAACCTCGCCGACCCGCGGGTGCAGGCCTACGCCCGTGGCGTGGAGCAGGCGGTCGTCCACTACGGCGACACCACGCTGACCTTCCTGTCCAACCTGCAAAAGGCCGACGACCGCGGTCAGGGCCTGGGCTACATCAGCGCGGTCACCGTCGAGGAGAAGTCGGTCTGGGACTACAACCAGGGCAACCCCTCAGGCGACCCGGCCACCCTCGGCCAGCACGCCAAGCCCAAGACCCGGCTGGCCGCGATCTACCCCAAGGAGGGGACGCTGCTGTCCGACTCCCCCTACGTCGTCCTCAAGGCCACCTGGGTCACCGACACCACCCGCAAGGCAGCCGAGAAGTTCCTCGACTTCGTGCGCTCCGACGACGCGCAGGAGCGCTTCGCGAAGGCGGCGTTCAGGGGGTTCGACGCCAAGGCGGGGCCGCTGATCACCCAGGCCAACGGGCTGCTCCCCCAGCAGCCCAAGGCCGTCATCGACCCGCCCGCCCCCACGGTCCTGGCGAAGGCGCAGTCGCTGTGGAACGAGCAGCGCAAGGGCGCCCGGGTACTCCTGGTCATCGACTCTTCCGGCTCGATGGGCGAGGCGGCCGGCAACGGCTCGAGCAAGCTGGAACTCGCCAAAGCCGCCGCCCTCAAGGCCCTCGACCAGTTCGGGCCGAAGGACGACGTCGCCCTGTGGTCGTTCTCCACCCCCCTGGAAGGCGACACCAAGCCCTATCGCGAGCTGGTGAAGTTCCAGCCGATCAAAAAGGCGAAGCCCCAGCTGCGCCAGCAGATCAGCCTGCTGCAGGCCGATGGCGGCACCGCCCTCTACGCCACTGCCCGGCAGGCGTTCGAGACGATGTCCAAGGCGACCTCCCGTGACCGGATCAGCGCCGTCATCCTCCTGACCGACGGGAAGAACGAGTTCACGGACAACGACCTGGACAGCCTGCTGAAGCAGCTCGCGCCTGAGGACACCTCGCGCTCGGTCCGGTTCTTCCCGATCGGGTACGGCGGGGACGCCGACCTGACCGCGCTGCGCAGCATCGCTGAAGCGGCCCGGGGCGCCGCGTACGACGCCTCCGATGCCGCCTCCATCGACAAGGTCTTCACCGCAGTGCTGTCAAACTTCTGACGTGGGCCGACTGAAGGACGAGCTGTACGACCCTTGGGGCCCGCTCGTGGGCGGGGTGATCGGAGCCGTGGCCGTGGCCAGCGGTGCCCCGCTCATCATCGGGATCGGCGTCGGGGCCGCGGTCTACGGCGTGAAGGCCGTCGCGGGCGCTCTCATGGGCGGCTCCGATGATGACCCCTCCAGAGCCTCCCCCGCTCCCCCGCTCCCACCGAACGGCACTGCGGCCAGGCACTTCCTGGACCGGGCCGGCATGGCGGTGATGGCGCTGGAGCGGATGTCGCCTCGCACCGCTGCTACCGCCACGGACGTCGCCACCCAGCACACCGCAGCCGAGGCCCGTGGCGTGCTGACCACGATGCGCGACGTGGGTGGCCAGGTGGTGGCGATCCACCGGGCCCTGCTGCACGCCGACGCCCCTGGCCTCGACGAGGAGTGCGAACGGCTACGGCGACGGGCGGCGCAGCGACCGGACGACCGGTCAGCCTCGCAGTCGGCTCAAGCCGTCGCTGACCGGATCGCGGTGCGCGACCGGCTGCGGGCCGGGGCCGCCGAGCTGGACGGCCGGCTGCAGTCCTCTGCGCTCAGTCTCGAAGGCCTGGTGGCGAGGGTCGCCGAGGTCCGGGCGGCGGCCGGCGCCGTAGGCCAGCTTGACCCGTCGAGTGATGACCTCGAGGGGCTCACCCAGGAGGTCGAGGGGCTGCGAATCGGCCTGGCCGACGTCGAGCAGGTGGCCCAGCAGGCGCTCGGCCGGGGCTGACCGTGCGATCGCTGGCGGTCTTCGACATCGACGGGGTCCTCGCCGACGTCGCCCACCGGGTGCACCTCATCGACGGCCGCCGCAAGGACTGGCGGGCGTTCTTCGACGCCGCCGTCGACGACCCACTGCTGCCCGAGGGCTCGGCGCTGGCCACGGAAGCTGCCCGCGACTGCGAGGTCGTCTACCTCACCGGCCGGCCCGAGCGGTGCCGGCGAGAAACCCTGCGGTGGCTCCGGCAGCACTGCCTCCCCGATGGCGACCTGCACATGCGGCCGGAGCACGACCGCCAGCCGGCCGTGCGCCTCAAACCCAAGGTGCTGGGCCGGATCGCAGCCGGCCGAGTGGTCGCGGTGGTCGTCGACGACGACCTGCGGGTCTGCGACGCCTACGAGGCGCGCGGCTGGAACGTGCTGCGGGCGACCTGGGCCGATCGTCCCGACGCCCTCGAGAGCGCGCAAGAGGTCGAAGGCCGCACCTAACGGAGGCTAGAGGTGCAGCTTCCCGAGGGCGCGCTGCACCGGCCGGGCCTTGGCGTGGGCCTCGAGCACCTCGTCGGCGGCGACGCTGCTCCAGGTGATGCCGCCGCCGGCCCACAGGTGCGCCCGCCCGTCAGCGGCGGCAACCGTCCTGATGGTCAGCCCCAGGTCGAGGCCCCCCGGCCACACGAAGCCGAGTGCGCCCATCGCCGGCCCGCGCCCGACCGGCTCCAGCCCGGCGAGCAGCCCGCAGGCGGCGTGCTTGGGCGCACCCGTCACCGACCCGCCGGGCAGGAGGGCCCGCAGGACGTCAGCGGTGGTGGCGCCGGGCGCCAGCTCTCCCGTGACGACCGAACCGGCATGCCAGATGCCGGCCCACTCCGACAACGCGTAGAGATCCTCCACCTCTACCGAGCCCGCGGTCGTGACGCGGGCGAGGTCGTTGCGCTCCAGGTCGACGATCATCACGTGCTCGGCGCGGTCCTTCTCACTCGTGCGCAGCTGGGCCGGGTCCGCCGCGGTGCCCTTGATCGGCACCGTGGTCAAGCGGCTGCCGGAGAGCCGGATGAGCTGCTCCGGCGAGGCGCTGGCGACCACCCAGTCGGTTCCAGCAAGCCAGCCGCCGTACACCGCTCCTGGCAGGTCGTGCAGCGCGTGGGCGAGGGCGAGCGGGTCGCCGCGCAAGGGCGCAGAGCGGTGTCCGACCACGTTGGCCTGGTAGACGTCGCCGCGGGCGATCGCGGCTCTGACCTGCTCGACGGCGGCCTCGTGCTCGGCGTCGGTCCAGCTCGGCTGCCACTCCCCCAGCGCAGCGGCCCCAGGGACCGGACCAGGTGCGCCGGCCCGGCGGAAGGCGATCGCGACGCACTCCGGAACCGCCGCCGGACTGGGGCCGCAGAGGGGTACCTCGCCGAGCTCTGCGCAACCCCTGGCGCCCAGCAGCAGCGCGACCGCCACGTCGCCGCGCTGGGCAGCCGGCTCTCCCGCGAGCCCGTAGGTCTCCAGGAACGCGAGCAGCTCAGCCGGCTCAGCGGTCTCCACGCGGTCCAGCTCGGCGAGGAGGCCGCGCCACTGCGGAGGCCGGCCGGGCGGGCTGCTCAGCACGGCTCGTCCACAGCCGTTCCCCCAAAGGTGTGCCGCTCGTTAGGGTTCAGTAGGCGCACAAGGCGTCCGAAGTAGGACGTAGAGCGAACAACAGAGACAGACCCAGCACCCCACCCAGGAGTTACCTGATGTGCCAGCACGAGCCCGACTGCCCGCCGGCGGAGGCGCCCGACCACGACGCTGCGCGCATCATTCAGAGCCACCCCGAGCAGGGCTGGACCCTCCTGTGCAACGGCGTTGTCGTGTTCGACGACACCGGTGAGCTGCTCCCCAACCGTCAGATCGTCGCCCCCCACCGTCCGCTCGTCCGCAACTGCGCCTAGCTTCCTGGGCTGCCTGGGCTGTACGCGTCCGCCGGTGGGCACGAGCACATCAGGTTGCGGTCGCCGTAGGCCCCGTCGATGCGGCGGACCGGGGGCCAATACTTCGTGGCGGGGTCGACCCCGGCCGGGAACGCCGCCTGCCGTGCGTCGTAGCCCAGCTCCCCCAGCACGCTGGCTGCCGTGTGCGGCGCCCCGCGCAGAAGGTCCGGCGCGTCGTCGACCTCGGCCCGGATCGCGATCATCGCCTCGCAGAACCGGTCGAGCTCGCGCAGGTCCTCGCTCTCGGTGGGCTCGATCATTAGGGTCCCCGCCACCGGGAAGCTCATCGTCGGTGCGTGGAAGCCGTAGTCGATCAGCCGCTTGGCGATGTCGTCGACCGTCACGCCGGTCTGCTTGGTGATCTGCCGCAGGTCCACGATGCACTCGTGCGCGACCAGCCCGCCCCGGCCGGTGTAGAGCACCGGGAAGTGCGGCTGCAGCCGGGCCGCGATGTAGTTGGCGCTGAGCACCGCGACCTGGGTGGCGCGGGTCAGGCCTTCGGCCCCCATCATGCGGACGTAGGCCCAGCTGATCGGGAGGATCCCCGCGCTGCCGTAGGGCGCCGCTGAGATCGGCCCCGGTCCGGTCACCGGACCGGCCTCGGCGTTGAGCGGGTGGTTGGGCAGGTAGGGCGCGAGGTGCGCACGGGCCGCGACCGGTCCCACCCCGGGCCCGCCGCCGCCGTGCGGGATGCAGAACGTCTTGTGCAGGTTGAGGTGGCTGACGTCGGCGCCGAACTTTCCAGGCTTGGCGAGGCCGACCAGGGCGTTGAGGTTGGCCCCGTCGACGTAGACCTGGCCGCCCGCCTCGTGCACTGCGGCGCAGATGTCGCTGACCGTTGTCTCGAACACGCCATGGGTGCTGGGGTAGGTGATCATCAGCGCGGCCAGGTCTGAAGCGTGCCGGGAGATCTTGGCTTGCAGGTCATCGACGTCCACGTCGCCGCTGGGCATGGTGCCGACCACGACCACCCGCATTCCGGCCATCACCGCACTGGCCGCGTTGGTGCCGTGTGCGCTGGCTGGGATCAGGCAGACGTCCCGGTGCGGGTCGCCCTGGGCCAGGTGGTAGGCCCGGATGGCGAGCAGCCCCGCGAGCTCCCCCTGCGAGCCAGCGTTCGGCTGCAGCGAGCAGGCGTCGTACCCGGTGATCTCGCACAACCACCGCTCGAGGTCGCTGATCAGGGAGCGGTAGCCGCGGGCGTGCTCGAGCGGCGCGAAAGGGTGCAGCCCACCGAACTCCGGCCAGGTGACCGGCTCCATCTCGGTCGTCGCGTTGAGCTTCATCGTGCAGGAGCCCAACGGGATCATCGTGCGGTCCAGCGCCAGGTCCTTGTCGGACAGCCGGCGCAGGTAGCGCAGCATCGCGGTCTCGCTGCGGTGAGTCTGGAACACCTCGTGCCGCAAGAACGAGCTGGTACGGCGGAGCGGCTCGGGCAGCGAGTCAGGGGTTGCGGCATCGAGGGCGTCCCAGTCCTGCCGGTCGAGCCCGAAGGCGTCGGTGATCACGTCGAGGTGGGCGCGGGTCGTTGTCTCGTCGGTGCTGATGCCGACCTTCGTGCCAGTCAGCCGCAGGTCGACGCCGGCCTCGCGTGCTGTGGCCACTACCTGCTCGGCCTTGGCTGCGGTGGCGGTGAGGGTGTCGAAGAAGGGAGTGCCAGCGACTTCGACCCCGGGCGCGGTGCGCAGGGCCGCGGCGAGCAGGGCGGCGTAGCGGTGCGTGCGGCGAGCGATCGTGGTCAGGCCGTCGGGGCCGTGCCAGACGGCGTACATGCCGGCGATGACCGCGAGCAGGACTTGGGCGGTGCAGATGTTGCTGGTGGCCTTCTCCCGGCGGATGTGCTGCTCGCGGGTCTGCAGGGCGAGCCGGTAGGCCTTGGCGCCGTCGGCGTCGATGCTCACGCCGACCAGCCGACCGGGGATGGCGCGCTCGAGGCCATCCCGGACCGCGAGGTAGCCGGCGTGCGGTCCGCCGTAGGCGAGCGGGACGCCGAAGCGCTGCGAGGTGCCGACCGCGATGTCCGCGCCAGCGTCGCCCGGGCTCTCGAGCAGGGTCAGGGCCAGCAGATCGGCGGCGACCGCGACCAGCGCGCCGCGGGCGTGCGCCTGCTCGACGACTGGGCGCAGCGGGCTGATGGCGCCGCTGGAGCCGGGGTACTGCACCAGCACACCGAAGGTGCTCTCGGGGAGACGGGTCGACAGATCGACCACCTGCACGGTCAGGCCGAGCGGGATCGCGCGGGTCTGGACCACCGCGATCGTCTGCGGGTGGCAGTCGGCGTCGACGACGAACACCGCATCGGCCGGCGCCTTGCTCTGCCGACGGCACAACGTCATGGCCTCGGCCGCGGCCGTGCCTTCGTCCAGCAGGCTGGCGTTGGCGGTGGGCAGGCCGGTCAGGTCCGCGACCATCGTCTGGAAGTTGAGCAGCGCCTCCAGCCGGCCCTGGCTGATCTCCGGCTGGTAGGGCGTGTAGGCGGTGTACCAGGCCGGGTTCTCCAGCACGTTGCGCAGGACCACGGGCGGGGTGTGGGTGCCGTGGTAGCCCAGGCCGATCATCGGGACGGTCACCCGGTTCTGGGCGGCGAGAGCACGCAGCTCGGCGATGGCCTCGACCTCTGTGGACGCAGCGGGTAGGTCGAGAGCCTGGGTGGCCCGGATCGCCTCGGGCACGGCGGCCTGGGCCAGCTCCTCGAGCGAGCCGTACCCGATGACGGCCAGCATCTTGGCCAGCTCGTCCTCGCGGGGCCCGATGTGACGGCCGGCGAAGGGAGCGGCGGATTCGAGGGCGCGCAGGGTCTGGTTCACGGAGGGCTCCGGAGGCTCAAGCGGGCACGCCGGGCGCGGGCTCGCTGCCCTCCCCCTCTGTCAACCGTCAGGGAAGGCGGCTACGGGAGCCGCAGAACGGTCTTCAGAGTCGCCCACCCCGTGCGGTCCGCTGGCCTGAGAGGTTGGTGGGGAGTCATGCTCCTTCGGCGCCCGGCGCTGGCTGCGCAGGGACTCTCCCGCGGGGGTCATTGGCTGCTGTCATGCTAGCCGATTCGAGGGGGGCTCAGGCGCTGGTGCGGCGCTTGCGACGGCTGGCCAGCTCGTCCGAGTGCTCGTTGGCCGCATCGCCGGCCGCGGCCTCATCGTCGCGGTGGGCCCGCTCGCCGGGCAGCTGGGCCAGGGTGCCCTCGACGTCGCGCACCTGCCGGCCGACCGCGATCGCGAAGACGGCCTGGCCGCCCTGCAGCAGGTCGACCATCTCGTCGGCGCTGGTGCACTCGTAGACGGTGGTGCCGTCGCTGACGAGGGTCAGCTGGGCGAGTTCCTGCGCGCCGCGCTGGCCCAGGCTCGAGATAGCGGTGCGGATGTTGGGCAGGGAGACGCCGGCGTCGAGCAGCTTCTTGACGACCCGAAGGACCAGGATGTCGCGGAAGCTGTAGAGCCGCTGCGTCCCCGAACCGGAGGCCTCGCGCACGCTGGGCTCGACCAGCCCGGTGCGGGCCCAGTAGTCAAGCTGGCGGTAAGTGATGCTGGCCGCGTTGCAGGCGGTCGGCCCGCGATAGCCGATGTCCTCGACCAGGCCGCCGGGACGCTCATCCTCGGGCAGGTGGTCGAACAGCGAGCCCTGCAGGTTGAGCTCAGCGGCTGAGCGGGTCTGTGCCGAACCGGGGTCTAGGACGTCCACGGTGGCTCCTTCGCTGGCTGGTGCTGTCGCGGGCGGGTGCTGGCAGAGCCCGAGAGGCTGGGCAGGGGACGAACAGTAGGGATGCGGGACGCTGTGAGCAACAACCTGACCTGGCGCGTCCTAAGCCTCGACCTCTTCCTGAGGGTTAGGAGCTCTTCTCGAAGTCCTCGGGGGTGATCGTGTCCAGGAACTCCCGGAAGCGCTCGACCTCGTCCTCCTCGTCGTCCGGGATGTTGATGGCGGCCTCGGCGAGGACGGCTTCCTCGCAGCGGATCGTCGCTCCCGTCCGGATGGCCAGGGCGATCGCGTCGCTGGGGCGGGCACTGACGATCACGCCGTCTGCGAAGCCGAGATCGGCGTAGAAGATGTCGTCGCGCAGGGCGCTGATTGTCACGGTCTGCAGCGGCTGGTTGAAGGCCTCGAGCAGGTCACGGATGAGGTCGTGGGTCATCGGGCGCTGGGTGACGATGCCCTGCTGGGCGAAAGCGATGGCAGTGGCCTCGACGGCGCCGATCCAGATCGGGAGGTAGCGGTCGCCGCCCTGCTCGCGCAGCAACACGATGGGCAGCTGACTGGGGAGCTGGACCCGAACGCCCACCACGGTGAGCTCGGTCAGCGGCCCAGTCTCGTGCTCGTCCACCGTTCGACCATACCGCTAGCCAGCGCGATGTGGGCTAACGGCGCAAGCCGGGCGCGAGGCCAGCTTTGACCAGCGTGGCGTGCAGCTTGACCGAGAGCGAGGCCAGCTCGCGGGCGACCTCGTCTGCCCGCGCGCGGGCTTCGGGGTTGCGTTGCCGGACCAGCGGGGTCACGACCTGCTCTACGAGGCCGATCTCGCGCTCGGCTGCTGCCTTGAAGGGGCGCAGGTGCCGGGCCTCGATGCCGAAACGGGCCATCTCGGCCACGGTCTTCGCCACCAGTAGGGCGTCGCCGTCGTAGTGGCTGGTGCCCGGCCGTGGGCTGAGCAGGCCGTATTCCTCGAGCTGGACCAGCTGCTCTGCCTCGAGGCCGGCGGCATCGAGCAGCTCGCGCCGGGAGAGCCTGACCTCACTGGCATCCGGGCGGAAGACGTCCGGACCTGGCATCCCCTCGGCTGCCACGAGCGCCCGCGGGACCTTGGGACCGCCGCCCCCCAGGGCCGGCGGCTCGAGGCCGCGGTCGAACGCGTCGAGGTGCTCCTTGATGATGCGCAGCGGGAGGTAGTGGTCGCGCTGGGCGCCGAGCACGTAGCGAAGTCGGGACACGTCCTCGCGGGAGAACTTGCGGTAGCCCGAGGCGGTGCGCTCCGGCTTGACCAGGCCCTCGTCCTCGAGGAAGCGGATCTTCGAGATCGTCACGTCGGGGAACTCGGGCCGCAGCTGGCTGAGGACCTCACCGATGCTCATGAAAGCCCGAGCGCCGGCGGGACCGGCCGTCGAGACAGCGGAAACGGCCATGGTCAGGCTCCCTCTACCGAACGGGGGCCGGCCAGGAAGACCAGCCGGTACTTGCCGATCTGCACCTCGTCGCCGCCGGCGAGGCCCGCCGCTTCGATCCGTTCGCGGTTGAGGTAGGTGCCGTTCAGGCTTCCGACGTCGCGCACCAGGAAGCCGTCGCCCTCGCGGAGGAACTCCGCGTGCCGCCGGGAGACCGTGACGTCGTCGAGGAAGATGTCGCTGTCGGGGTGCCGCCCGGCCGTGGTCAGGTCGGCGTCGAGCAGGAACCGGGAGCCGGCGTTGGGGCCGCGCTTGACCACCAGAAGGGCCGAACCGGGCGGCAGGCCGTCACCGGCGGATGGCTCGTGCGCCTCCGGGGGCTCGGTGACGGCGTCGCCGTCGAGGGCGCCCTCGATCGCGGACAGCGAGATGGTCGAGGTGGTGTCGGAGCCCGCCGAGTCGGTCGTGCCTCCAGTCGTGCCATCGGTCGTAGTTGCGGGTCCCGCAGCGGGCGCCCCGCAGCGGGCGCAGAAGCGGCTGCCCTCAGGGTTCTGCTGGCCGCACTGGGTGCAGAACACCGCTACGCCTCCTCCTGGGCTGCTCGCCCGGTGCCGATGGCGCCACCAGCTCAGCTGATGACGCACCTGCGGCCACCGATCCGGTGGCCGCTCAGCCGCACCGTAACGCGGGCAGGCGCCAAGGGTCAACCGCCAGTTCACGGTAAGGCTACTCGCAACTCTCGACCTAAGGTCGAGGCTCGGTCAGTGCGACTGGTTCCCGATCAGCTGCTCGTACGCCGCAGCATCCAGCAGGGCGGGTGACGCCAGAGCCGCCTCAGGCCCCTCGGACGGAGTGATTTCGACCAGCCAGCCCTCGACGTAGGGGTTGCTGTTGACGATCTCCGGGTTGGCGTCGAGCGCCTCGTTGCGCGCCGTGATCGTGCCATCGAAAGGCGCATAGACGTCCGAGACGCTCTTGGTGGACTCCACCTCGCCCAGGCTTTGGCCGGCGGTCACGGTGGTGCCGACCTCGGGCAGCGTCACGAAGACGATGTCGCCGAGCGCCTCCTGGGCGTAGTCGGTGATCCCGACTCGCAGGCCGCCGGTCTCGCTGCTGCTGGGACTGATCCACTCGTGCTCGGCGGTGTAGCGGAGGTCGGCGGGGTTCACCGGGGCCCTTCGGTCGAACGACTGCGGGGCCGCGGTCGCGGCCCCGGGGGTGGCCGACTCGGCGAGCCGGCCCTACTCGGGTCGAGCGTAGCGAGCGGGCTTCAGGGCTCGCAAGGCGCCCACCGTCAGCCGCGGCAGCGCCTTCGTCCGGGCCAGACCGCCCTGCTGGCGGACCCGGTCGCTGACCCCGCCGGGGATCGCCATGGCACCGGCCAGCGTGGGCGGATCCCCGATGGCGAGGAAGCGGTAGGGGGCGACCAGCTCGGTGCCGTCGACGCTGATGCCATCTTCGGTGTCGGTCAGCGAGGTCTGCGCAACCACCCGGACGGCCGCCGCGCGACCGCCCTTCCCGGTGCCCTCGAGCTGGACCGCCTCGGCTCCGGCGTTGCGCAGCTCCTCGAGGGCGTCCAGCAGCACCGAAGCGCTGACCTCGGTGTCTGGGTCGGTGATCGTGACCACCACGCCCGGTCCGGTGGCGCGGAGCGTCCCCGCAAGGATGCCAAGGACCTGGGTGCGCCGCTGGGCCTCGGTGAGCGCTGCCGTGCTGGCGCCGCTGCCCGTGCTCAGCCGCTGCCTGGTCGCGGTGAGCGTGGCGATTTCCTGGCGGAGCCGGTCACTGCGGTTCTGCAGCTCGTCGAGGATCTGCACCAGGTCCTCCTGACGGGCGTTGGTCAGGAGGGTGTCGCGCTGGGTCGTGCGGACCTGCAGCACCAGCGCGAAGCCCAGGACCAGCAAGAGCGCCGCGACCGCGACGTCCACCCGGCGGGCGCGGATGCGCAGCAGGCCAGCCAGGCGCGGAGCCTTGGCCTCCTGGGGCTCAGTCGGCAGCTCAGGCATGGAACAGGTGCCTGCGGATGGCCGCGGTGTTGCTGAAGATCCGGATCCCGAGCACCACCACCACGCCCGTGGACAGCTGGCCGCCCACGCCGAGCTGGTCGCCCAGGAACACCACCAGCGCGGCTACCAGCACGTTGCTCACGAACGACACCACGAACACCCGGTCGTCGAAGATCCCGTCCAGCTGGGCCCGGATCGCGCCGAACACCGCGTCCAGGGCGGCCACCACAGCGATCGGCAGGTAGGGCTGCAGGGCGGCCGGCACGGTCGGCTGGAGGACCAGTCCGAGCACCACGCCGAGCACCAGCGCCGCCGCAGGGATCATGTGCGCACCACGAAAGGTCTCCTCAGTCGGGTCATGGGGGTCATGGGGGTCACCGGGCTCCGACGCGGGCCAGTCGGAGGTCGGCCGGCCCAGCTGCGGGCAGTGTGAGGTCCTCGGCCCGCCGGATCTCGAAGGAGATGCCGTACAGCGAGGTCCAGGTCTTGAGCGTTCGGGCCACCGGGCTGTCGGCGAAGCGCGACTCCATGGCGTCCACCTCACCGATCGCCTTCAGGACGTACGGCGGGGTGAGCGGCCGGAAGTCGACCAGCACCGCCTCCCCCGCGGATCGGATGGCGGTCAGCGCGGTCAGCCGCCGACCGTTGATCGCGATCTGCTCGGCGCCGGCTGCCCAGAGCGCGTTGGCGACCTCCTGAAGGTCCCGGTCGTAGATGCGCCCGTCCGCGTCCCCGCCACCCGGGTCGGGCGTGGCTGGCCGCGGCGCCTCGCCCAGCGTGACGACGAGACCAGGTCCGTGCACGGCCACCGACCCGGTGTCCAGCTCAAGCTGGGCCAGCTGGGCCGCCAGCGCCCGGCCCTGGGCATCCCTGCTGAGCGCGCTGGTCTGGATCGCGCGCACGTCGGTCCGCAGGGCGGTCTCGTCGCGCGTGAGCGCATCGGTGGCGGCGGTCTCCCGGCGCACCTCCTCCACCAGCGCGGCCCGGCCGGCATCTGCGGCCTTTGCCTCCTGCCGGACCTGGCCAGCGCTGATGCCGGTGATCAGGCCAGCGAGCAGCAGCGCCGAGCCGGTAACCACGGAGCCAGTGACCACCGAGAACCGCCGGATCCCCGGCCTGCGCCCCTCCTGCGCTGGATTCTGCTGCTGGCGCAGCACCCGCCGGTCGTGCGCCTCCCGGTACTCCGGGTCGAGCGAAGCGGTCGCCATGTCGACTAGCAGACTCATCGACCCAGGGCCGTCCTCGGGATGCGGCGAAGGTGGGTCTGACATGGGTCACATCCTGCCGTATGTCGCGCGTTTCGAGCGCGCGACGAGCCGGGACCGCTCAGGCAGGATCAGCGGGTACGACGACCAGGTCGGCCCACTCCGACAGGAGTGCCGATGCGCCAGCGGGGGTGCTGCTCTCCGCCCAGAGGTGGGTCAGCGCCGCCGTCGGGTCCGGCAGGACCAGCGCCCAGCTGCCGTCCGGCTCGACGACCCGCACGCCGTCGGTCGTGTCGACCTCCCGGTCGCTGGCTGCCTCGAGGACCCGTCGCATCACGGTGCCCTTGACCGCCCACGGCGTCGGCACGCTTCGGCGTACGACGTGGGCGTGCGGGATCCGGGCATCGATCTCAGACAGCGTGAGCTGGGTGCGGGCAACCAGGCCGAGCAGGCGCACGAAGGCGGCCACGCCGTCGACCGCGTGCGTGAACTCGGGGATGACGAACCGGCCTCGGCCGTCACCGCCGAAGACCACGTCGACTTCGGCCACGCTGCGAGACAGGTCAGCCGGTGACGTGGAGGTCCAGGCGATGCCGGCGCCGTGGAAGCTCGTGACGCGCTCCGCCACGCGGGTCGTGGTCACCGGGATGGCGATCCGGCTGCCGTAGCCGCGTTCGGCGGACACCAGGTCCAGCAGCACGAGCAGCGCCCGGTCGTCATGCACAAGCTCACCGCGCTCGTCCACGATCGCCAGGCGCTCCCCCACGTGGTCGAAGCGCACCCCGAAGGCTGCCCGTGAGCTTGAGACGAGTTCGCCCAGGCGTTCCAGGTCCCTCAGGTGCTCCGAGAGGCTCTCGGTCGTGCTGATCTCGTCCACGCGGTTGTTGACGGTGAGGACGTCCACCCCGAGGCGTCCCAACAGGATCGGCAGGACCAGAGCCGCCGAGCCGCCGGCGGTGTCCACGACGACCTTGAGGCCGGCCTCGGTGACGCCGCTGGTGTCCACTGCGGCGAGCAGCTGCTGAGCGTAGGAGTCCAGCAGCCGCGCGGGCCGGGACAGCTCGGCGATCTCGCCCGGGAAGGCCCTTCGGAACTCCTGCCGGCTGAAGACCCGCTCGACCTTGCGCTGCTCCGACAGGCCCAGATCTGCCCCATGCTCGTCCAGGAACACGATGTCGATCGACTGCTGCTCGCCCGGGGTGGTCCTGAGCACGATCCCGCCGCCGGCCGTACTGCGGTCGGTCTCGAACCGGGTGACCGGCAGCGGGCAGACCTCGAGGTCCATCACGTCAATCGCGCTGCTGGTGAGCGCTGCCACCACGGCCCGCTTGAACGCCCGCGCCGCGCGGGAGGCGTCGCTGCTCGTGGTCACCACGCTGCCCTTCTTGAGCGTGGTGGCGAAGGCGGAGGCCAGCCGGACGACGTACTCGGGAGTGATCTCGACGTTGACCAGACCGCTGACGCCCCGGGGCCCGAACAGCGCGGCGGAGCCGCGGGACTCCCAGATCACGCTGGTGTTGACGACCGCGCCGGCCTCGATGGTCTTGAAGGGGTAGACCTTCACCCCGCCCGAGATGAAGGCCTCCTCCTCGACGACGCACTCGTCACCGATGATGGCGCCTTCCTCGATCCTGGCGGAGCGCATCACGTCGGTGTTCTTGCCTATCACGCATCCGCGCAGGTTGGCCTGCCCCCCGATGAAGGCGTTGTCGTGCACGACCGCGCGGTGCAGGAAGGCCCCGTCCTTGACGACCACGTTGTCGCCCAGCACGGTGAACTCGCGCAGCTCGGCGCCGCCCTCGACCTTGGCGTAGGCGCCCACGCAGATCGGCCCCTTGAGCAGGGCATCGGGGTCCACTTCCGCCCCCTCGCCTACCCAGATGCCCGGCGAGACCTCGAATCCTGGAATGTCGACCTCTACTTGACGGTTAAGCACATCGGCCTGCACGCGCAGGTAGGTCTCATGGGTGCCGACATCCTCCCAGTAGCCCTCCGCGACATACCCGAAGATCGGCGCACCGGCCTTGATGAGAGCGGGGAAGACGTCCCCAGCCCAATCGACGACCTCACCGGCCGCCACGTGCGCGAAGACCTCGGGTTCCATCACGTAGATCCCGGTGTTGACCGTGTCGGAGAAGACCTGCCCCCACGTCGGCTTCTCCAGGAAGCGCTCGATCCGCTGGGACTCGTCGGTGATCACGATGCCGAACTCCAGCGGGTCCGGCACCCGCTTGAGGCAGACCGTGACGAGCGCGCCGTTGTCCTGGTGCGCCTTCACGACGGCCGTGAGATCGATGTCGGTGAGGGCATCGCCGGAGATCACCAGGAAGGCGTCATCCCGGAGCGCGTCTTCGGCGTTCTTGACCGAGCCGGCGGTGCCAAGAGGTGTTTCCTCGGTGGCGTAGGACAGCTGCATCCCGAACTCATCACCGTCACCGAAGTAGGTGCGGATGAGGGAGGCGAGGAATTGGACGGTCACTACCGTCTCGTCGAAACCGTGCCGCTGCAGCAGGCGCAGCACGTGCTCCATGATCGGCTTGTTGACCACCGGCAGCAGCGGCTTGGGCTGGTTGGCGGTCATCGGGCGCAGGCGAGTGCCCTCTCCCCCGGCCATCAGTACGGCCCTCATCGGTCAGCCGGTCCCCTCAGTGCGGCCTGGTCTGCCTTCACCAGTTGGCGCACCTGGACGACGTACAGAACACCGGCCCACACGTAGAGGACCGTTCCCCAGGCAGCGAAGGCCCATCCCATCGGGCGGAAGAACGTGGTGTACCAAGACTCCTTGCCGGGGATCGCGGCCAGCAGCATCGGGAAGGCGTAGAGCAGGTTGAACGTGGCGGCCTTGCCCAGGAAGTGCACCGGCAGCGGGCCGTAGCCATGCTTGCGCAGGATCGGCAGCGTCGGGATCAGCGCCACGTCCCGTCCCAGCAGGACCAGCGCCCACCAGAGCGGCAACCCGTCCCGGACGACGAGCGCCACCACCGTCGCGGCGATGTACAGCCGGTCCGCTGCCGGGTCCAGCAGCTGGCCGAGCCGGGAGAACTGGTTGAACTTGCGGGCGATCTTGCCGTCGGCGTAGTCGCTGATGCCGGCCGCGATCAGCAGCCAGATGGCCCACCCGTCGTGCTGCCGGTCGATAAGGACCAGCCACAGGAACACGGGGACGCCCAGCAGGCGGAGCGCCGAGAGCCCGTTCGGAATGGTCCAGATCCGGTCCGTGTCCGGGCCGGTGCCCGCCTCCTGCGCCACGCCGACCCTCCCTGTGCTGCCCCAGTCGCGACCCTACCCGCGTGGACCGGGAGCCCCCACGACCGCGACATCCTTGTGCAGGTCCAGCCCGGCCACGCGGTACTGGGCGTAGGCGCGTGGAGTCACGGTCGCCTGCGCGGCCACGAGCGGGAAGGGGATGAGGTAGACGGTGAGGTCACCATCGACGACTGCCAACACGTCCAGCGCGTCGGGCGGGTAGAGCACGCGGCGTTTACCTCCCGGAACAGGGGCGTAGGTGCTGCGGCCGGTCCAGCACATCCAGGCATCGCCCTGACGGCTAGTGCAGGTCTTGACCTGAATCCGGAGGATCGACGTCCCGTCGCCCGCGTCAGCCAGCAGGTCGTAGCACGCGGGCTCCAGGGGCCACGACACGCGATGCCCGTGCAACGCGTAGACGGCCGCGACGAGGTGGGACCCGGCGCGGCGCACGTGACGGGGGTCTGGGGCGAGAGGAATCATCAGCGCTTCCTACAACTCTGCTCCGACATTCCGCGCAGCGCGTGCAGTAGCGTGCTGGGCGCACCACGGGCTGTGGCGCAGCTTGGTAGCGCACTAGACTGGGGGTCTAGGGGTCGCAGGTTCAAATCCTGTCAGCCCGACTCGGTTCAGACGCGCCTTCAGGCCTTCTTGCCCTTCTCGCGGACCCGCACGCTGACCTCGATCGGGGTGCCCGCGAAGCCGAAGTCCTCGCGCAGCTTGCGCTCGATGAAGCGGCGGTAGCCGGCCTCCAGGAAGCCGCTGGTGAACAGCACGAACCGGGGCGGCTTGGTGCCAGCCTGCGTCGCGAAGAGCACCTTCGGCTGCTTGCCCCCGCGCACCGGCGGCGGGGTCTCGGCGACCAGGTCGGACACCCAGGAGTTGAGCTTCGCCGTGGGGATCCGGGTCTCCCAGCCCTCGATCGCCTTGTGCAGGGCCACCGCGAGCTTGTCCACCGAGCGCCCGGTGAGCGCGCTGACGTTGAGCGTGGGCGCCCAGGCCACCCGCGCCAGCTCCCGGTCGATCTCCTTCTCGAGCGACCACCGGCGGTCCTCATCGACCAGGTCCCACTTGTTGAAGGCGATCACCAGCGCGCGGCCGGCCTCGACGACCATCCCGATGACCCGCTGGTCCTGCTCTGAGATGGGCTCACTGGCATCCAGGAGTACGACGGCGACTTCCGCAGCGTCCAGTGCTGAGCGCGTTCGCAGGCTCGAGTAGTACTCGGCCCCGCTGGCGTGACTGACCCGACGCCGGAGGCCGGCGGTGTCGACAAACTGCCAAATCTCCCCGCCCACCTCGACCATGGAGTCGACCGGGTCACGGGTGGTGCCGGCCACGCTGTCCACCAGCGCACGCGTCTCGCCGGCGAAGCGGTTGAGCAGCGAGCTCTTGCCCACGTTGGGACGTCCGAGCAGGGCAACGCGTCGAGGGCCCTCCTGCTCTTCGAAGCGTTCCGCTGGCGTTTCAGGCAGCGCTTCCAAGATGGCGTCGAGCAGGTCCCCACTCCCCCGGCCGTGCAGGGCGCTGACCAGGTGGGGCTCGCCCAGGCCGAGCGACCACAGGGCGGCCGCGTCGGGCTCGCCACGTTCGTCGTCGACCTTGTTGGCCGCTAGGACGACGGGCTTCTGGGCCCGCCGGAGCACCTTGATGACGGCTTCGTCGGCGTCCGTTGCTCCGACGACAGCGTCCACGACGAACAGCACAGCATCCGCAGCCGCGACGGCGATCTCCGCCTGGGCGCTGACGGCCACCTGCAGCCCGACCGCGTCGGGATCCCAGCCGCCGGTGTCGACCACCGTGAAGCGCCGGCCGCGCCAGACCGCGTCATAGGTGACCCGGTCGCGGGTGACCCCGGGGACGTCCTCCACGACCGCCTCACGCCGGCCGATGATGCGATTGACCAGTGTCGACTTACCGACATTGGGACGTCCCACCACAGCGAGGACCGGCTGTTCACCCTCCTGCTCAGGCGTGGAACTGCTCATCCTGTCCGCCCCACCCCAGGCCGGTTGCTTTGTCGACGTATCTCCCGTTGGCCCAGTTCTGCGGCTCGCAAATGGGCGAGGAGCTGGAGCCGGATCTGCTCCCCGGCGGCGCGGACGGTGCGCCGAGCACGCGGGTCGCCCTCGACCGATGCCTCGAAGGGCGGGCCGAAGACCAGGGTGACCGGGGCCCGCCAACGGGGCAGCTTGGCCCCCTTGGGCATGGCCGCCGAGGTGCCCAGGACCGCCAGCGGGACGACCGGAGCGCCACTGCGCAGGGCCAGGTAGGCAACGCCGTCCGAGACCGCGTCCAGCTGACCGGAGCCGCGAGTGCCCTCGGGGAAGACTCCCAGGGCTCCCCCGGCCTGGAGGACAGCCAGGCCCGCGCGAAGGGCAGTGCGGTCCGGCCGCCCGCGGTGGACGGGGACCTGGCCCAGCCAGCCCAGCGCGCGGGCAAGAGGCCCCACGAACAGCTCCGACTTGGCCAGGAAGGTCGCCGCGCGCGGGCTGAGCGCATACGCGAGGGGTCCGTCGAGGAAGCCGGTGTGATTGCCGGCCAGGAGCACCGGTCCGCTGGCGGGAACGTGGTGAGCGCCCACGACCTGGACCCGGAAGAGCGCTCGGAACAGGAGCTGGCCGAACGGCCGGCTGGCGCTCACCAGCCAGGGCTTGCGGCTGCCGGTGGCCTGGACCCAGCGCGTGGCCGGGCGGGCCAATGGTGCGGCGGGCTGGACGGACTGGCAAGGCAGGGCGGGCTGGTCAGGCAGAGCGGGTGCCTCGACCAGGCCCGCGGCTACTGCGAGCTGTACCACGGCGCTCACCACCTCGTCGATAGTCATCCCGGTGGTCTCGAGGTGAACTGCACCCTCAGACACCTGCAGTGGCGTGGTCCTATGGTCACGCTCATCTCGGGCCGCGAGTGCGATCGCTTCGTGGCCACCCGCTTGCTCTCGGGCGCCTTCCGCCGCGCGCCGCGCAGCCCGGACGTCGGGGTGCGCGTCCAGGTACACCTTGACGCCGGCCTGCGGCGCCACCACGGTCGCGATGTCCCGACCCTCCACCACGGAGCCGTCCACCCCCATGGCCCGCCGCTGGAGCCCGATGAGCTGAGCGCGCACTGCGGGGATCGAACTCACCGAACTCACCACGGCCGTCACCTCAGGGGTCCGGATCTGTGTGCTGACGTCCTCGTCGTCAAGGGTGACGCACGGCTCAGCGGCCGTCGTGCCCAGCCTGATGACGCTGCGGGAGACAACCTTCGCCACCGCGACTGGATCGGTCAGGTCCACACCAGCCCGCATGGCAGCGAGCGCCGCTGCCCGATACCCCGCACCGGTATCGACAAAGCGCCATTCGAGGACGGCAGCTACCTGCCGGGCGACGGTGCTCTTTCCGCTGCCTGCCGGACCATCGATCGCGATGACGCGGGTCAGCTCGGACGGATCAGGAGGGCGCTCCGACCCGGCACGGTTACCGGAGGGGTCGGCCGGTTGATCCTGAGGAGCACCTGCGACGTTCCTGGCGTCCACCTGTCCCCCTCCGGCCCACGATGTCGAGATGCCCAGACGCTACCGGGGTGTGCTGCCAGGTCGCGGCTAGAAACCCGGCCAACTGTGGCGCCGTCGCCGGTGGTCCACGGTTTTGTCGATGTATTGATAGCTCCTCGCACAGTGGCCTACCGAGTCTCGCTCCGTTGGAGCCGCCCCAACCACGCTAGGTCTCAGGATTTATCGACATGCGGCAGCGTGACCTGACCCAAGAGCTCAGTCGCTGGGTAGGGACAGGGCCCCCTGCACGACCCAGCCGGCGGCTGCCAGTGCTGTCGACAAATCGTCAACCGACTGCCGGTGGACGAGCAGGTGGATCAGCCCGTGCGGCCGGCCAGGCACGTGCTCGACGTGGACGTCCTCGACGTTGATGCACGCGTCGCCCGCGGCTGCGAGAAGGGCGGCCAGCCTGCCTGGACGGTCGTCGACGGTGACACCGACCGTGCCGAAGTCGGCCTGGGCCCGCCCGCGTTTCACGGGGACCAGCTCCCGACCCTGCCGGCCGCGCTCGAGGAAGTCGGTCACGGCCTGCAGCGCGTGCGTCCGCGCGGCTCCTGCCTGTGCCGCCTCGCCCAGCACCGCCAGCTGCTCGGCCAGAGCCGCCAGGTCTCGACTGAGCTGGGCGACCGCAGGCCCGACGTGGTGGGCGTTGCCGGTCAGGATCTGAGCCCACAGGGCGGGATCTCCGGCTGCGAGGCGGGTGCTGTCGACGAGACCTGGTCCGGAGAGCTCGTGGCACACGGGGCTCGCCAGTTCGTCCTCGGCCGTGAGGATCCCGGCCAGAGCGGAGGCCGTGACGTGCGGCAGGTGGCTCAGGCGGGCTACGGAGACGTCGTGTAGCTCTGCATCGACCTCCACCACGACGCCTCCGCACGCGGTGATGAGCTCACGGACCTGTTCCCGTGCGTCCGCCGAACTGGCAGGAGACGGGCAGAGCGCCCAGGGCCGGCCGACGAACAGGTCGGCGGTAGCGGCGGCCGCTCCAGAGATCTCCCGGCCAGCCAGCGGGTGGCTGCCGACGATCGAGGACAAATCGCAACTCAGGGCCTCAACCTCCGACTGAACTAGAGACTGAACGGAGCTGACATGCGTATAGGTCTGCCCGACCCCGAGACGTTGAGCTTCATCCAGCGCAGCACCCGTTGCGGCGGGTGGCACCGCTACGAGGACCAGATCTGCCACCAGCCGCCCGTCCCACGCCCGGCCAGCGCCGCGGGCGACCGCCACAGCGACCGCAGCGGGGTCCTGGTCATGCAGAAGAACGTCCCTGTCGCCGGCTTGTGCCAGCGCTAGCCCGACGCTGGTGCCGATGAGGCCGCATCCGACGACCAGCAGATCTGCCACCTGGCACCTACTGCTGCAGGTCCGTGCGGAGGCCAGCTGCGCCACGGAGGTAAACATGCCGTACGTCGCTGCGCGCGAGCTCGGTGTCGACATGCGCCAGCAGCCGCAGCACCCGTGGCATGGCCCCTGGGACGTCGATCTCGCGGGCGCACAGAAGGGGCACGTCCGTGATGCCCATCTGCCGGGCGGCGTAGGCCGGGAACTCCGACCGAAGGTCGGGGGTCACGGTGAAGATCACCGAGATCAGGTCGTCCGAGCTCAGCGCGTTGCGCGTGAGGACGGTCTGGAGCAGCTCGGTTGTGGCGGCGAGCAGCTCTTCGCGGTCATCGACATCCACCTGGATGGCGCCTCGAACCGCCCGCACCGCCACCGCGCCTCCTCAGGTCGAAGGGTCACCCTATCCACACCGGCACGAATCTTCCTAACGAAATGGCGGTGTGTCGTAGACGTGCTTACTTGGCAAACCGCTCTCTAGGTAAGCCCTATAGGTAACTTGTCGATAGAGCGGCAAGACCGCTTCATCGGCTGGCGAGTGCCCCGACGCGTGGGACCATATTACCGTCATATCGACAAATCCGAGCGCCGCGGGCAGGGTCCGACCGCCCATGCCAACACAGTCCGACGACGGCCCTCAAGGTCGTGCCGCATAGTTATGTGTCGACACGCCTACGTATCACCTTTACTACAGACCTGCATAGCCGTATAGGTGATCGTCCACCAGCCGCACCACAGCGAGGTCTTGAAGCGTAGTGCTGATGGCCGCACCCACCTGCCGACACGCCAGAGATGACGCCGAGTTTCCCGGCCCAGGGCGGCCCAGGAACGACCGCCGCGCGGCCGGCGAACGGCGCTCGGCAGGAGGGGCGGGAGGGCGAAGCGGGGCCGGGCGCCTGGTCGGAAGGGCCGGGCGGGGCGCTACCGGAGGGGGCTACAGACCGACCAGCGCGTACAGCGCAGCGACCTCTTGCGGTGCCAGGTTGCGGAGCCGGCCGGGTCGGTGCGACCCGAGTTGCACCGGGCCGATCGAGGTTCGAACCAGCGACTGGACCGGGTGTCCGACTTCCGACAGGAGCCGTCTGACGACATGCTTGCGGCCTTCATGGAGCACGACCTCGACGAGGACCTTGTTTGCCGAGCTGTCGATCAGGCGGAAGCTGTCCACCTTCACCGGGCCGTCGTCCAGCAGGATGCCCGCCCGCAGGCGCTTGCCCACATCCCGCTGGACCGGTCCCACGATCTGCGCCAGGTAGGTCTTGGGGACCTCGAAGGACGGGTGGGAGAGGCGGTGCGCGAGCTCTCCGTCGTTGGTCAGGAGCAGCAGGCCCTCGGTGTCGGCGTCCAGTCGGCCCACGTGGAAGAGCCGGTCCTTGCGGTCGGCCACCAGGTCCCCCACCGTTGGCCGCCCGTCCGGGTCTGACATGGCAGACACCATGCCCTTGGGCTTGTTGAGCGCCAGGTAGACGCGGCTGGTGGACGTGGTGACCCGCAAGCCGTCAACTCGGATCACCGCCGTTTCGGGGTCTACGCGGCGGCCCTGGCCGGTGACGGGCTCGCCGTCCACGCTCACGCGGCCTTCGGCAATGAGCTCCTCGCACGCGCGGCGTGAGCCCACCCCCGCAGCGGCGAGCACCTTCTGGAGTCGGGTGCCCTCGGATTCAAGACTGTCTGTCACGCCGTGAGTCACAACCTCAGCTGGAGGATGAGTCCGACAGCATGTCGTCGAGCTCAGGGAGAAGCGGAGCCAACGACGGCAGTTCGTCAAGCGACTGCAGTCCTAGGCGTTCGAGCAGGTAGGGCGTGGTGCGGTAGCGGACCGCGCCGGTCTCCTCGTCGGGACCGGCTTCTGTCACGAGGCCGCGTGCCACGAGAGTACGCACCACGCCGTCCACGTTGACCCCACGCACCGCGCTGACCCGCTGCCGGGTTACCGGCTGCCGGTAGGCGATCACGGCGAGCGTCTCCAGCGAAGCCTGCGTCAGGCGGGCCTGCTGCCCGTCGAGCACGAAGCGTTCGACGTACGCGGCGCAGTCTGCCCTGGTGTAGAGCCGCCACCCGCCGGCGATCTCTCGCAGCTCGAAGCCCCTCCCCGCCCCCGCGTAATCGGCGGCGAGGGCGTGCAGGACGCGCTCAACCTCCTCGGTGGGCCGTTCCAGGACCTGGGCGAGCGTGACGGCGGGCACCGGCTCGTCGGTGACGAGCAGGACGGCTTCCAGAGCCGCCTGCAGAGAGGGGTGGTCAGCCACACCCTCGGTAGCGGTCTCCAGGGCCGCTGCCGAGCGCTCAGACCCCTCCGCCGGGTCGTGGCCGGCTGGTCCGTCGGTCATGTCACGTCCTCAGGAGTCTCAGGGGCAGCAGCGGAATCTGCCGGCAGCGGATCATCCCACTCCGCGCCGGCGGCAGCCGCCGCAGCGACCTGCGCCTGCTCGCCGGGCGCGCCGAGGGGCCCGGTCCAGCGGACCCGGAGCTCGGACAGCGCCTCCGCCTGCTCGAAGGCCACCAGGCCCTCGCGGTAGAGCTCGAGCAGCCCCAGGAAGCGGGCCACGACCTCGAGCGTGCCCTGGCAGTCCGCGGTGAGCGCGCGGAAGCTCGCTCCCCCGCTGTGGCGAAGCCGCTCGTGCAGCAGCGCGGTCTGCTCCCGCACGCTCACGGTGCCGCCGTGCACGTGGTCTACGGCGACCAGCTCGATCGCGCGCGGCGTCAGGGCTCTCGCGGCCAGCCTGGCGAACTCCTCGGGACCCAGTCCCAGCAGGACCTCGGGCAGGAGGCTGGCGTACCGAGGCTCGAGGGACACCTGCCGCGGGAAGCGCCGCGACTCGCTCGCGAGCAGGCCGCCGAGATGGGTGGCGGCGCCCTTGTAGGCGCGGTACTGCATCAGGCGGGCAAACAGCAGGTCGCGGGCCTCCAGCAGCGCCAGGTCCTCCTCGTCCTCCAGGCCGCTGCCAGGCAGCAGTCGGGCGGCCTTGAGGTCGAGCAGCGTGGCGGCGACGACCAGGAAGTCGGTCGCTTGGCTGAGGTCCCAGCCTGGCCCCATGGCTTTCAGGTGCGCGATGAAGTCATCGGTGACCTTCGAGAGCGACACGTCGGTGAGCTCCAGCTCGTGCTTGCTGATCAGCCCCAGGAGCAGGTCGAACGGCCCGTCGAAGACGTCCAGGTGCACCTGGAAGGCAGCGCCAGGCGGGTCAGCCAGGGTGGCGTCGAGGTCAGGCACCAAGGACCACCGAGATCAGGGGCGATAGCGCGATGTCGAGCAGGTGAGGCAGCAGCGGGCCGCCACGACCGATCGGGATCAGCAGCAGGACCAGCAGCACCACCACCCCGATGTTGCGCTCCACCAGCTGGTACTCCGCCTTCTGCCAGCCCGGCGAGCGGGGGCCGAGCGCGAACAGCAGCCGGCCGCCGTCCAGGGGCGGCAGGGGCACGAGGCTGAGCGCGCCGACGTAGAGCTGGACGACGCCGAAAAGCACCAGGGCGCGCTCCGCGATGGCGCCCTCCATCGAGGTACCGGTCTGGAGCAGCAGGCTCAGCCCTGGCTGGACGTCCGACGGCGCTGTGTCCAGACCCGGGTGCGTGAGGTAGGCCACCCGCCAGACAACCAGAGCAGCGCAGCCGATCGCGATGTTGACGACCGGCCCGGACAGCGCGACCGCGAGCTGAGCGCTGCGGCGCCGGCCCGCGAGCAGCTCGACCGGCTTGGTCCAGCCGAGGCCGGACAGGAGCGCAGCGACTGCCCCGAACGGGTCGATGTGCCGCCGTGGGTCGGGCCGGGTCTGGTGCTCAGCGGCCGGTCGCCGGTCCCCGAACGCGCGCGCCACCAGCGCCTGGACCCAGCCGTGCAGCGTGACGGCGAAGACGAACGAGGCGATCAGGACCAGCAGGGAGAGGGGATGCGCGAGCGCACGCAGCACCTCAGCGGCCCCGGAGGCGCCGCACGAGGATGCTCGCTTCGCCCTTGGTCTCGAAGTCGGCCAGCAGCACGGCCAGCGCCTCGCGGACCACGCGGCCGCGGTCGACGGGCAGCCCGTGGTCGCCGCGGAGCGCGAGGCGGGCGTGCTCGAGGTCCATCAGTTCGTCCGCGGACACGTAGACGGTGATCTTCTCGTCGTGCCGCTCGCGTCCGCTCGGGCGGCGCTCGGCAACGGCCCGGGACCGGCGACGAGCCGACGTGCGTACGGCGTTGCTGGCCTCCTCGAGCCCGTCGGTGTCCTCGAGGGACACCGGGGCCAGCTCGACGGTGCTCGCTGTCGAGGGCTCCGGGCTGTCCGAGCGGGAGGCCACGCTCAGGCTCGGCCCAGCAGCCGGCCGGGGCTCGGTGCTGGGCTCGGGGCGCTCCTGCGGCTCCCGGGCGTCACGCCCGTCACCGGTGGAGCGGAAGAGCTCGTCTGCGCCGGGCAGCGCGCTGCGACGGGTCATCGGGCCAGGACCTCCTTGGCGAGGTTGCGATAGGCGGCGGCCCCGGTGGAGGTCGACGCGTAGGAGGTGATCGGCTCGCCGGCGACCGTGGTCTCGGGGAAGCGGATGGTTCGGTTGATCACCGTGTGGAAGACCCCGTCACCGAAGGCCTCGACCACACGGGCGAGGACCTCCTTGCCGTGCAGGGTCCTTGAGTCGTACATCGTGGCCAGAATGCCCTCAAGCTGGAGTTGAGGGTTAAGCCTTTCCTTGATCTTATCTATGGTCTGGATGAGGAGGGCTACACCTCTGAGGGCGAAGAACTCACACTCGAGAGGGATGATCACGCTGTGGGCGGCCGTGAGCGCATTGACGGTCAGGAGGCCCAGTGAAGGCTGGCAGTCGAACAGGATGATGTCGTAGTCCTCGATCACCGGCTGCAGCACGCGCAGCAGGGTCTGCTCACGGGCGACCTCGTTGACGAGCTGGACCTCGGCGGCCGACAGGTCGATGTTGCTGGGCAGCAGGTCCATGCCGGCGACGTTCGTCTTGAGCATGACGTCGTCGACCGTGACGTCGCGTTCCATCAGCAGGTTGTAGACCGTGCGGTCCAGCTGCAGCGGGTTGACCCCCAGGCCGACCGACAGGGCACCTTGCGGGTCGAGGTCGACCAGGAGCACCCGACGACCGGTCTCCGCGATCGCGGCACCGAGGTTGATGGTCGAGGTGGTCTTGCCGACCCCGCCCTTCTGGTTGCACATGGCGATGATCCGCGCTGGTCCGTGCCGCTCCAGCGGCGGCGGGTCCGGCAGGTAGGGCAGCGGCCGGCCGGTGGGGCCGATCTCGCCCTCCTGCAGCACCGCCTTTGTCGACATGCTCACAAGTACACGAGCCTCTCTAGGGACTGGGGACTTTCTCGCCGTGTGCCCTTGGCGACCGGCCGGACTGTAGGGGGTGATCACCTGCTTTGACAATGCCTGGACCCAGATCGGTGGCTCGCTGAGCGTGAAAATCGTGGAAAGCAGGCCGGATCCTGCGCTTAGTCGGCAGCGGTCGACTCGGTGGGCCTGCCCAACGCCCTCGGGTGCGCGCCGGCGTAGACCTCCCGCAGTTGGTCCACCGTGACCAGCGTGTAGATCTGGGTGGTGGTCACCGACGCGTGACCCAGCAGCTCCTGCACCACCCTGATGTCGGCACCGCCGTCCAGCAGGTGGGTGGCGAAGGAGTGTCGCAGTGTGTGCGGGGACAGGTCCTGGGTGAGCCCGGCCCGGCTGGCTGCGCTCCGCAGGATGGTCCAGGCGCTCTGCCGGGAGAGCGGGCCACCGCGGGCGTTGAGGAGCAGGCCGTGGCTGCCCTTGCCCTTCGCGGCCAGAGCGGGGCGGCCTCGCGCGAGGTATGCCTCCACTGCCACGAGGGCGTAGGAGCCCACCGGGACGACCCGCTGCTTGCCGCCCTTGCCGTCCAGCTTGAGGAGCCCGGTGGAGCGCTCCAGGTCATCTACGGTCAGGCCCACGACCTCCGAGATCCGGGCTCCGGTGCCGTACAGCAGCTCCAGGAGCGCCCGATCGCGCAGCGCCAGCGGGCTGCCGTCCGTCCCGGTCGCCTCCAGCAGGCGGGTGACCTCCGCCACCGAGATCGCTTTGGGGAGCCGGCGGGCTGGGAGCGGCGGTCGCACGTCCGCGGCGGGGTCCGACGCTGCCCACCCCTCCCGGACGGCGAACCGGTGCAGGCCCCGGACGGCCACCACGGTGCGGCCGGCCGAGGTGGCCGACAGCGGGGGGTGCCCCTCCGACCCGGTTCGGAGCGCAGCCAGGAAGGCCGAGACGTCCTGCTCCGTCACCTCGGACAGGGCGGTCCTGCCGGTCAGGGCCAGGTGCTCGCCGTACCGCCTGAGGTCTCTGCGGTAGGAGGCCAGGGTGTTGCTGGCCAGGCCACGCTCGACCGCGAGGTGGTCCAGGTAGGCCTCGAGCGCGCGCTCAAGGCCCTTCGGGGCGGCGCTCAGACGAGGACCTCGGCGAGCGGGGTGACGGGGAGCTGGTGCGCTTCGGCGACCGGGGCGTAGGTGACCTGACCGGCGACGGTGTTGACGCCGAGGGCGAGAGCGGGGTCGGCGGCGACCGCGGCCTTGATCCCCCGGTTCGCGATCTCGACGGCGTAGGGCAGCGTGACGTTGGTCAGCGCGTAGGTGGAGGTGTGGGGCACGGCGCCGGGCATGTTGGCGACGCAGTAGAACAAGGAGCCGTTGACCTCGAAGGTCGGGTCGGAGTGGGTCGTGGGCCGGGTCGACTCGAAGCACCCGCCTTGGTCGACGGAGATGTCGACGAGCACTGATCCGGGCTTCATCTGCGCGACGAGGTCATCGGAGATCAGGATCGGGGCCTTCGCGCCGGGGACGAGGACAGCTCCGATGACCAGGTCGGCGTCGAGGACGGCTCGCTCGATCTCGTAGGTGTTGGACGTGACGGTCTGCATGTGGCCCTGGTAGATGCGGTCGACGTCGCGCAGCCGGCTCACGTTCTTGTCGAGCAGCAGCACCTCGGCCTGCATGCCGAGGGCGATGGCGGCGGCGTTCATGCCCGAGACGCCGGCGCCGATGACGACGACCTTGGCGGCGTAGACACCGGAGACGCCGCCCATCAGCACACCGCGGCCGCCGGAGCCCCGCTCGAGGCAGTGCGCGCCGACCTGGGGCGCCATCCGACCCGCGACCTCGGACATCGGGGCCAGCAGTGGCAGGGAGAAGTCGTGCAGCTGGACGGTCTCGTAGGCCACGCCGGTGATGCCCGCGACCAGCAGCGCGTCGGTGCACGCACGGGAGGCGGCCAGGTGCAAGTAGGTGAACAGGACCTGGCCGGAGCGCATGCGGTGGTACTCCTCGGCAACCGGCTCCTTCACCTTCAAGATCAGGTCGCCGGTGGCCCACACGTCGTCGGCCGTGGGCAGGATCTTGGCGCCGGCAGCGACGAACTCCTCATCGGTAATGGAGGAGCCGAGACCGGCCTCCTGCTCGATGAAGACGTCGTGCCCGTGCGCGACCAGCTCGTTGACCCCGGAGGGGGTGATGGCCACGCGGTACTCGTGGTTCTTGACTTCCCGGGGGATCCCTACGCGCATCCGCTCAGCCTAGAGGGCACCGACCTACCCAGTCGGTCGGGCCGTCCAGGCGGCGTCCGCTGGGCGCAGATCCGTGAAGCCGCGGTGCCGGGCTTCTGACGCTGCCAGTACCCCTACTACCGCAGCCGCGTTTTCCAGCTGACCCGCCAGTGCGCGGTCGACCGCTTCGGCGAGCGGCAGCCACCGGCAGGTCAGCTCGACCTCCTCGTGCTCCTGCACGTGGCGCTGTGTCTCCGTGACGTCGCGGGCGAGGTAGATGCGGATTGTCTCGTCCGACATGCCCGGGCTGGCCAGGATGTCGACGAGCACGTGCCAGGTCGATGCCGCGAGACCGGCCTCCTCGGCCAGCTCGCGCTTAGCCGCTGTCAGCCCCGACTCCCCCGTGACGTCGAGCAGGCCAGCGGGCAGCTCCTCAAGTCGCCGGCGCACCGGGTGCCGGTACTGCGTCACCAGCAGCACATCGGCATCGCGCAGTGCGACGACCGCAACGGCCCCGGGGTGGACGACAACATCTCGTTGGGACGTCGTCTCCCCCGGCATGGCGACGATGTCCCGACGCAGCGCGTAGACCCGTCCCTCGAACACGACCTCCGAGCTGACCACGTCGTATCGGTGCGACTCGTCTTGGGGCATGTCGCCAGCCTGCCAGGTCCGCCGTAACCTGCCTGGCATGCCTGCTGTCATCCGGCCCAGCCGCGGTCTCGACGAGTCGTTCCACGAGTTCCTGCGGCACACCGCACCGCGGCTGCTCATCGCCCAGTTCGCCGTGCTCGCCATCGCCCGCGGACTGCTCAGCAACTGGTCTTGGACCGATGCCATCGTCGCCGGTTCGTTGATCGCCGCCCAGCCCTTCACCGAGTGGGTGCTGCACGTGATGGTGCTGCACTGCCCCGCCGACGGCGGGCGTCGCGACCGGGCCGCCGGCTACGCGCACCGGCGCCATCACGAGGAGCCGCGCGACCTGCGCTACCAGTTCCTGCACCCCAACATCGTGTACGGCGGAATGGTGGTCGACCTCGTCATCCTGGCCGTCTTCCGCAACAACGCGGCGCTCACTGGTGTGCTGATGGCAACAGCGCTGACCCTTGTCTACGAGTGGATCCACTTCCTCATCCACACCGATTACCAGCCCAAGCACGAGCTCTACCGGCGGCTGCACCGGGCGCACCGGCTGCACCACTTCCGCAACGAGCAGTACTGGCTGGGCGTCACCGCGCGCACCGGCGACCGCGTCCTCGGCACCAACCCTCGCAAAGAGGACGTGGAGATCTCGCCGACCGCCAAGACCGCACTGGCCGCGCGAAACTAGAGCGGGAGCATCCGCTCTTCGGCGCGGGTGACCGCAGCTGAGATCAGGCCGTCGAACAGCGGATGCGCGCGGGTCGGGCGCGAGCGGAACTCAGGGTGCGCCTGGGTGCCGACGAAGAACGGGTGCACGTTAGCGGGCAACTCGACGATCTCGACGAGGTTGCCATCGGGCGACGTGCCGGAGAAGACCAGACCAGCAGCCTCGAGTGCCGGCCGGTAGCTGTTGTTGACCTCGTAGCGGTGTCGGTGCCGTTCCGTCGCCGGCTCCTCCCCGTAGGTCAGGGCTGCCACCGAACCCGCGAGCAGCTTGGTGGGCCACAGCCCCAGCCGCATGGTGCCGCCCATGTCCCGATCCCCCGCGACCACGGCTTCTTGGTCGGCCATCGTGGCGATGACCGGGTCGGGTGAGCCGGGGTCGAACTCGGCCGAGCTGGCCTTCTCGATGCCGGCCAGGTTGCGGGCAGCCTCGATCACCATGCACTGCAGGCCCAAGCACAGCCCGAGGGTCGGGATGAGGTTTTCCCTCGCGAAGGTAATGGCGCCGAGCTTGCCTTCGATGCCGCGCACACCAAAGCCGCCAGGGATGAGCACGCCGTCGACGCCCTGCAGTGCCTTAGCCGCGCCGTCGGGTGTCTCGCAGTCGTCCGACGGCACCCAGCGGATGTGCACCTTCGCATCGTTGGCGAAGCCACCCGCCCGCAACGCCTCGGTCACCGACAGGTAGGCGTCCGGCAGGTCGATGTACTTGCCCACCAGGGCAACCGTGACCTCCTTCGCCGGTGCGTGGACCCGCTGCAGCAGCTGGTCCCAGTCGCGCCAGTCAACGTCCCGGAAGGGCAGGCCGAGGCGCCGCACCACATAGGCGTCGAGGCCTTCGGAGTGCAGCACCTTGGGAATGTCGTAGATCGATGCGGCGTCGACCGCGGAGACCACGGCTTCGATGTCGACGTCGCACATGTTGGCGATCTTGCGCTTGATGCCGTCGTGGATCGGACGGTCTGAGCGACAGACGATCGCGTCGGGCGTGATGCCGATCGTGCGCAGGGCCTGGACCGAGTGCTGGGTCGGCTTGGTCTTCAGCTCCCCGGACGGACCGATGTAGGGGATGAGGCTGACGTGCAGGAAGAAGCAGCGATCGCGGCCCACCTCCTGGCGCACCTGCCGCGCGGCCTCGAGGAACGGCAGCGACTCGATGTCGCCGACGGTGCCGCCGACCTCGGTGATGACCACGTCGACCTCCGGGCCGGCGAGGCCGCGGATGCGTGACTTGATCTCGTCGGTGATGTGCGGGATCACCTGGACCGTGTCGCCGAGGTACTCCCCACGCCGCTCCTTGGCGATGACCGCGCTGTAGACCTGACCGGTCGTGACGTTGGCGCTGCCCTGCAGCACCTCGTCCAGGAAACGCTCGTAGTGCCCGACGTCGAGGTCGGTCTCGGCGCCGTCGTCGGTGACGAACACCTCGCCGTGCTGGAACGGGTTCATCGTGCCGGGGTCGACGTTGAGGTAGGGGTCGAGCTTCTGCATTGTGACCCGCAGACCGCGCGCCTTCAGCAGCCGGCCGAGCGAGGAGGCCGTGAGCCCCTTGCCCAGGGACGAGGCGACGCCGCCGGTGACGAACAGGTGGCAGGTCTCGGTGGCTCGCTTCGGCTGCACGGAACGTCACTCTAACAAGCCGACGCCCCGACCGGGAGCGACGCGCTAGAAGTAGTCGAGGATCTCCGGCTGCGGGCCCCGGAAGGCCTCCTCGAGCTCCGGCAGCTCGCGGTCGGCTAGTCCGGTGCGGCTTAGCC
>Ga0136633_1000077_pt1 | contig 65733 bp, 65 predicted proteins | sample AntDrymeUQ832206_2_FD_105494 | JGI IMG/M metagenome (GOLD analysis project Ga0136633, IMG submission 105494) | Polar desert sand microbial communities from Dry Valleys, Antarctica - metaG UQ83 (22.06) | ecosystem: Environmental > Terrestrial > Soil > Desert | place: Antarctica: Dry Valley...
ACGCTCAGCGGCGATGGAGTTCCGCCGGATCAACAACCTGCCCCCGTATGTCTTCGCCCAGGTCAACCAGCTCAAGGCCGAGGCGCGCCGGGCCGGCGAGGACATCGTCGACCTCGGATTCGGAAACCCCGACCTGCCCAGCGCCCCGTTCGTCGTCGACAAGCTGATCGAGGCGGCCCGCTCCGGGCGCAACCACGGCTACTGGTCCTCGCGGGGGCTGCCCAACCTGCGCAAGGCGGTGGCCGACCGCTACCGGCGCCGGTTCGGGGTGGAGATAGACCCCGAGCGCGAGGTCATCACCACCATCGGGGCCAAGGAGGGGCTGTCCCATCTGATGTGGACGCTGGTCCAGCCGGGGGACGTCGCCCTGGTGCCCGAGCCCTCGTACCCGATCCACATCTACGCCGCCCGCCCTCGCCGGCGCCGAGGCGAGACGGGTTCCGATCGGACCCACCGCCGACTTCTTCGAGGGCCTCGAGGAGGCCTTCCACGACTCGTGGCCCCGACCCAGGGTGATCCTCACCTCGTTCCCCCACAACCCCACCACGCGGTGCGTCGAGCTCGACTTCTTCGAGCGGCTGGTCCGGTTCGCTCGGGAATACGAGGTGATGCTGGTCCACGACTTCGCCTACGCCGACATCGGCTTCGACGGCTACCGGCCCCCTTCGCTGCTCCAGGTGGAGGGGGCCAAGGAGGTCGGGGTCGAGCTGTACACCCTGTCCAAGAGCCACTCGATGGCGGGGTGGCGGGTCGGGTTCGTGGTCGGTAACCCCGAGATGGTCGACGCCCTTGCCCAACTCAAGTCCTACCTCGACTATGGGACGTTCCAGCCGATCCAGATCGCGGCGATTATCGCCCTCAACGAGGGCGACGAGTTCATCGACCAGGTCGACGCCGTGTACCAGCGGAGGCGCAACACCCTGGTCGATGGGCTGGCTCGGGCCGGGTGGGAGGTGCCCCGGCCACGGGGGACGATGTTCGTGTGGGCCGACATCCCCGGAAGCTACGAGAAGGGATCGCTCGACTTCGCCATCCATCTGCTCGACCGGGCCAAGGTGGCGGTGAGCCCCGGGATCGGCTTCGGTACCTCCGGCGACCGCCATGTCCGTTTCGCCCTGGTCGAGAACGAGCACCGTATCACCCAGGCGGTGCGCGGCATCAGACGGGTCATGGACGAGTTGGCGTGACGATGAGCGAGACGGCCTACGCCGTGCTCTTCCCCGGTCAGGGGAGCCAGTTCGTCGGCATGGGGGCGGATGTGTTCGCCACCAGGGCCGATCTGCTGGTCGACCTCGCCGAGGAGGTGCTGGGCTGGTCGCTGGCCGATCTGTGCGCACAGGGCCCCGAGGACGAGCTGACCAGGACCGACCGGGCCCAGCCGGTGCTGTTTGCCGTCGGCTACGCCCTGTGGGAGGCGTGGCGGTTGCAGGCTCCCGCCCCGGTGGCCGCCGCCGGACACTCGCTCGGCGAGTACACCGCGCTGGCGGCGGCGGGAGCGGTCACCTTCGGCGACGGTCTCGGGCTGGTGGCCGCCCGCGGGTCGGCGATGGCGGCCGCCGCCGCCGCCACCGCCGGAGGCATGGCGGCGCTGCTCGGGGGCGACGCCGGGGCCGCCGAGGCCCTGGCGGCGGCGCGGCGCGCCATGGGGGGAGCACTGTGGGTGGCCAACGTCAACGCCCCCGGCCAGGTGGTCATCGCCGGCGGGCTCGACGACCTCGACTGGGCGGCGGCCAGCGCCGGGGACCATGGCATCAGGCGGGTGATCCCGCTCAAGGTGGCAGGGGCCTTCCACACCCCGCTGATGGCCCCCGCCGCAGAGGACCTGGGCCGCGCCCTGGCGGCGACGACGTTCTCGGCACCGGTCTTCGCGGTGTGGGGCAACGCTGACGCCGCCGCCGTCGAGGACCCGGTCGACGCCCTCACCCGTCAGCTGGTCTCGCCGGTCCGCTTCGCCGACAGCCTTACCGCCATCGGCGCCGCCGGTGTCGACACCTTCGTCCATATCGGCCCGGGAGATGTCACCGCAGGTTTGGCGCGACGCACCGTTCCGGACGCAACCGTCCACGTGGTCAGCTCGCTCGACGATATGGCGGCGGCGGCGGCCGCCGTACAATGACCCCGAGCAAGCGAGGGGAGCGCACCATGCGTCGCGCCACGATCACCGGATGGGGCCGCTGTATCCCGCCTGCGGTGCTGACCAACAGCGACCTGGCGACCGTCATGGACACCAGCGACGAGTGGATCAGCACCCGCACCGGGATCAAGGAACGGCGGATCACACACACGGAGACCTCGGACATGGCGGCGGTCGCAGGGCGCCACGCCCTGGCCGCAGCCGGGCTCGAGCCCGAGCAGATCGACCTGCTCGTCCTGGCCACCTGCACCCCCGACCGGATCATCCCCTCGGCCGCCAGCTACGTGCAGCCCAAGCTCGGGCTCAGCAACGCCGCCTGTATGGACGTCAACGCCGCCTGCAGCGGCTTCGTCTACGGCATGGCGCTCGCCAACGGGATGATCGCCGCCGGCAGCTTCTCCAAGATCCTGCTCATCGGGGCCGAGAAGCTGTCCATGCTGCTCGACGTCGACGAGCGCTCCACCGCCGTCCTCTTCGGCGACGGCGCCGGCGCCGTCGTGATCGAACCCTCCGAGGACGACGAGGGGGTGCTCTCGCTGACCCTGGGAACGGACGGCGGTCTGGCCGACAAGCTCACCGTCTCCGGCTTCGGCACCGAGCGGCTCGACAAGGACAAGGAACACTTCCGGCTGGTGATGGATGGCCAGGAGGTGTTCCGCCACGCCGTCACCCAGATGGGCGATGCGGCCGCCCGGGTCATCGCCGATGCCGGGCTCGAGCTCGACGACATCGACCTGTTGATCCCGCACCAGGCAAACACCAGGATCATCGACGCCACCGCCCGCCGGCTCAAGATGCCCTACGAGAAGGTGTTCCTCAACATCGCCAGCTATGGCAACACCTCGGCGGCGAGCATCCCCATCGCCCTCTCCGAGGCGATAGAGCTGGGCAGGGTCAGGCCGGGCGCCAACCTGGTGATGGTCGCCTTCGGGGGTGGGCTCACCTGGGGAGCGCTCGTCCTCCGATTCGGTTCGCGGGTGACCTCTCTCGCCGTGTCGGACGCGGCGCTTCCCCCCACCGACAAGAGCGGTCTCGAGCTGCTCGCCGAGGTGCAGGGAGAGCGGCGGAGACGCCGGGGCGTGGCTTGAGCCGAGTCGCCCTGGTCACCGGTGGCTCGCGCGGCATCGGGCGGGCCATCGCCAAGACGCTGGCCGCAGACGGCCACCGCGTCGCCGTCAACTACGCCTCCAACGCCACCGCCGCCGACGAGGTGGTTGCCGAGATAGCCGCCGCCGGTGGCGAGGCGGTCGCCGTCCGCGGCGACGTCGCCTCGTCCGACTCGGTGACGGACCTGTTCGCCCAGGTGGCGGCGCGGCTCGGCCCGGTCGAGATCCTGGTCAACAACGCCGGCATCACCAGGGACCACCTGATGATGCGGATGTCCGAGGAGAGCTGGGACGAGGTCATCGCCACCAACCTCACCTCGAACTTCCTCTGCTCCAAGGCGGCGCTGCGTTCGATGGTCAGGCGTCGGTGGGGCCGGATCATCTGTATCAGCTCGGCGGCGGGCATCCACGGCAACCCCGGGCAGACCAACTACGCCGCCGCCAAGGCCGGGATCATCGGGCTCGCCAAATCGCTGGCCAAGGAGGTGGGCTCGCGCGGGATCACGGTGAACGTGGTCGCCCCGGGGTTCATCCGCACCGATCTCACCGCAGTGCTCGGGGAGATGGCGGAGGCGCAGATAGGGCGGATCGCCCTCGGGAGGCTGGGCGGCCCGGAGGAGATCGCATCGGCCGTCGGCTATCTTGCCTCCGACGGTGCGTCGTACATCACCGGCCAGACGATCGTCGTCGACGGCGGGCTGGCACTCTGAATCAACGCCAAGGAGGCGACCCCATGGATCGTGCCGACATCGAGGCCAAGCTCATCGACCTGCTGGTCGATGAGCTGGGGCTGGAGCGCGACAACATCACCCCCGAGGCCAGGTTCGAAGAGGATCTCGACGTCGACTCGCTCGGTGTGGTCGAGATGTTGATGGCGCTCGAGGACAACTTCGGGGTCAAGATCCCCGACGACGAGGCCGAGACCATCACCACCGTCTCCCAGGCCGTCGACGTGGTGGCGTCCAAGCTGAACGGCTGACCGGGTGTCCGCAAGAAGGGTGGTCGTAACCGGGCTGGGCACCGTCAACCCCATCGGGCTCGGTGTCGACGAAACCTGGAAGCAGGCGCGGGCCGCGGTCTCCGGGGTGGGCCGCATCACCCATTTCGACCCCACCGAGTTCGCCACCAAGATCGCAGGCGAGGTGCGTGGGCTCGACCTCGATGCCTACCTGCCCCGTAAGGAATACCGCCGGATGGACCGCAGCGCCCAGTTCTTCTGGGTGGCGACCTCCCAGGCCATGGCCGATGCCGGGCTCGCCTACGCGGAGGACGATCCCGCCGCCGACCGGGCCGGGGTGGTGATCGGTTCCGGCATCGGTGGCATCGGCACCACCCAGGCCGAGATCGACGTGATGCGGGAACGGGGGCCGGGCCGGGTCTCGCCGCTCGCCATCACCAAGGTCATCTCCAACATGGGGGCGGGGCTGGTGTCGATCGACTTCCACCTGTACGGCCCCAACAACTGCACGGTGACGGCGTGCGCCGCCTCGGCCAACGCCATCGGGGACGCCGCCGAGATCATCAGGCGCGACGACGCCGACGTGATGGTCGCCGGCGGGACCGAGGCGGCGATCTGCGAGTTCGCCGTCGCCGGGTTCTCCTCGGCCAAGGCGGTGAGCACCCGCAACGACGACCCGGAAGGGGCCAGCCGGCCGTTCGACGCCGACCGCGACGGGTTTGTCATGGGGGAGGGGGCGGCGGTGCTGATCATCGAGGAGTACGAGCATGCCAAGGCGAGGGGCGCCAACGTCTATGCCGAGATCCTCGGCTACGGGATGTCCTCGGACGGCTACCACATCACCCTGCCCCGCCCCGGTGGCGCCGGTGCCGCCAAGGCGATGCAACGCTCGCTCGACAACGCAGGGCTCGCCGCCGCCGACATCGACTACATCAACGCCCATGGCACCTCGACCGTGGCCAACGACGTCACCGAGACGTTGGCGATCAAGTCCGTGTTCGGCGCCGGCGCCTCATCGGTCCCGATCTCCTCGACCAAGTCGATGACCGGCCACCTGCTCGGCGGCGCCGGCGCCGTCGAGTCCCTGATGTGCGTGCTCGCCATCCGCGACGGGGTGGTGCCGCCCACCATCAACTACACGACGCCCGATCCGGAGTGCGACCTCGACTATGTGCCCAATGAGGCGCGGGAGATGACGGTGCGGCGGGCGATGACCAACTCGTTCGGGTTTGGCGGGCACAATGTCGCCCTGATCTTCGGCGCCGTCTGAGCGGGGCCGGTTCAGCCCTTCGGCGGATCGACCGGGCCCTGCGGCGGGGGAGCGTTCTGGCGGTACTCGTCGAACGACCGTGCCACCAGGGCCACCACCAGCCCGGTCCCGATCAGGGCGCCGATCCCGGCGGCGGCGCCGCCGGTGACCTCCAGCGCCACACACGAGCCGGGGCGGCACAGGGCGGCGACCACGCTCTGCCCGACCACGACACCGGCGGCGGTCGCCACCGCCACCACCAGGGTCACCAGGGGACGTATCCCGGCGGCTCCGGCGGCGAGCCCCGCCGCCAGCCCGAACCCTCCGCCGATGACGGCCCCGATCGAGCCGCCAGCGAGCCCGCCGCACCCGGCGGCGACCGCGGTCACCAGCAGGACGACCAGCACATCGCCGCCCATGGAGGTGCCGTCGCTCATGGCGCCTTCCGCTTCCGGGCCGGGGCGGGGAGGGGGCCCGGTCTGGGCGCCGATGCCGCATACGCCTGCCGGGTCCACGCCAGACCAACCAGGGCGGCAACCATGACCGCAAGAGCGACCCCACCCGCCGGCGGCTCGCTGAGCAGCGCCGGGACCGCCACCGGGGGGAGGACGAGACGGATCGCCCAGATCGCCCATGCCTGCGCCTGCGAGTACGCCCAGCCGAGCAGCACACCGGCCGACCCGAGCACGCCATGGGCGATGGCGAGACCGTCGGGTGCGGCCAGACCGACGGCGGGAACCAGGGCGACCAGACCCAGCGCCAGACCGACGGCGCGTCCGTCCGGGGCGTCGATGGGAGGGCGGGTGCGCAGCCAGTCTCCGAGGGTGGTCGAGGCCAGCCCACCGAGGGCGGCAAGCGCCGCCACCACCCCCGCCCCGCCCCATGCCCCGAACCCGGTGACGCCGACCAGGAGGAGATCGAGAAGGGCGACGACGATTGCCAGCACCCGGCTCCACCGGCCCTGGACGAGGAGGAGGCCGACCAGGGCGATCAGGGTGAGAGCCACCACACCGACGGCGATCACCAGTGCGGACGAGGCGGCGAACACGTCGTCGCCCTCCCCCAGGTGGATGGCGGTGAAGCCGCTTGCGGTGACCAGCATGGCGGCGACGAAACGGGCCACCCGCTCGGGGGTCATGACGCTCGCCACCACAGCGTCTCGCGCCACCGCGGCGCCAGCGAGATCACGTCGCCGTGCCCCGGCTTGGCCGCCCGGTAGTGGTCGAATCCGCGCCCGGTGAGCATGCGGCGGGCGGTCTCCATCGGGTCCTGGTGGAACACCACAACGACATCCTCCCACCGTCCGGTCCTCGTGTCCCAGGCGTGCTCGATCGCCTCGACCACCCGGCTCCCCATGTCGGCGATCGTCTCGGTGGCGAAGTCGAGCGTTGTCGGGTCGGCAAGGTAAGCCTCGAGCTGTCCGGGGAAGTGGGCGGGGAGATCATCCCACGACCTGCCCAGCCACTCCCGGTTGAGCGTCCACTCGGAGAGCCTCTGATCCACCTCGGGGACCAGACCGTGCCGGGATCCGATCGTCCACGCCGTCGACACCGCCCGCTCCAATGGGGACGTCACCACCCGTTCGATGCGACGGCGGGAGAGGTGATCGGCGGCGGCGGCCGCTTGCCGCCGGCCCAACTCGCTCAGCCCGAAGTTGGGGAGATCGCCATACACCAGGTGGCCGGGGTTGATCACCTCGCCGTGGCGGACCAGGTGGATGGACGGTCCGAGGGCGCCGATGGACGTCGCTCGACCCGGCATTCCGGCGAGTGTAGGAGGCCTCCGCCGGGCCCCCGGCGACCCCGGCGAGAACCACCACCGGGACGGGGAGCTATTCGGCGTCGGCGATATACTGATACTGCTGATCGACAGACGATCGCATGGGCGAAGGGCTTTCGGAATGCCGCTCAACGAGCGAGAGCAGCGGATCCTTGAGGAGATAGAACGCCAGTTCTATCAGGACGACCCAAAGCTCGCCGAGACCGTGGCGAACACCACCCTCGAGTCCGTGTACCGGAGATGGACCCGCCTCGCCTTCGTCGGGTTCGTCGTTGGGCTGGTGGTCATGCTGGCGTCGTTCACCCGTTGGACCCCCGTCGCCCTCGCCGGGTTCGTCGTGATGGTGGTCAGCGCAGGCTGGATCGCCATGCATCTCCGTCGTGGGCGCAGCGACGTCCCCGGCACCCAGGCCTCCAGATCGTGGCTGGAGAGCGTCCGGCAGAGGTGGCAGCGCGATCGCTAGAGTGCCGCTCTCACGCCGGGCGGGGGTGGCCCGACGGGGCGGAGTACATGAGGTTCTGCCGGTTACGTGCGGGCGTAGCGTGTCTGTGGTGACGAAGCCGGCAGGCGTCGTAGGGAGGATTGTGGAAGTGTTCACGGCACAGCAGGCGTCGAGACTGACGTCCTGCACGGCCCACCAGTTGCGCTACTGGGACAAGGTCTCTCTGGTTCAACCCTCGCTGCAGTCCTCGGACGGACGACCCGGCAGACGCCGCCTCTACTCCTTCCGTGACCTGGTCGCCCTTCGGGTGGTCAAGAGCCTGCTCGACAACGGGATGTCGGTGCAGCGGGTGCGCCGGGCCTGGGACTACCTGCGGCGCACCGCCGACATGGACAGCCACCTCGCCGAGGTGAAGCTGGTTACGGACGGCACAACGATATTCCGGGTCGCATCGGACGACGACGAGTTGCTCGACGCCCTGCGCCAGGGTCAGCTCGCCTTCTTCGTTGCCATCAACGAGATCACCAAGTCCGTCGAGGACGACGTCACCAGGTTCGAGCTCGACCGCGAGCGGTTCCTCGAGCTCCTCCGCAGGGGCGAGGACGACGTCCTCTCCGAGGTCGACACCGGCTAGTGGGCCACTAACCGCGGTTGGCCGGCGGTTTGCGGCGGATGGCCCCCAGGAGGGAAGCGGGGGAGTAGAGCGCCCTCAGCCGCTCCAGCCTCGAGTGGCGTTGGGCCAGCTGGTCGGTGGTGTTGACCAAGGAACGCTCCGCCACCAGCGTGTGGTCGGTGTTGGCTGGTCCCGGCGGGCCGTACACCTTGTGCCCGTACACCATCGCCAGCGGCCTCATCGCCGGGTCGGTGATGGCGGCGAGTTCGGTCGGGGTGAGCGACGGCTCGGGGTTGCGGCCGTAGTCGGTGAGCTGGGCGACGATCTCCTCCCAGGCGGCGGTGACGTCGCCGGAGCGGAGCCGGCGCATCCGTCGGTTGGTGCGCATCCGCTTGACCAGGGGCAGCCCACCGAGGAGCAGGGCGATCCCCCCCACCACGGCGAGCACCCGCCACACCCAACTCGAGATGGTGGAACCGTCATCGAACCCGATCGTCCCCGGGGCACCGTCGAGGCCGCCCTCCGGGATGTTGGGGATACCGACCTCGAACAGGCCGCCGATCACCACCTCGGGCTCGGGAACCTGGTCGAGGAACGAGGTGGGGTCGAAGCCGAGCCGGATGGTGACGTCCTCGGTGGTGGACGGGTTGGCCCCGTCGGGCCGCGGGGTCGGGTCAAAGCGGACCCAGCCCTGGGTCGGCATCCACAGCTCCACCCAGGCGTGGGCGTTGCGGTCCACCACCACCACGGTGTCCCCGCCGGGGGTGGTGGGCCTGCCGGGGGTGAACCCGAGCACCACCCGCGAAGGGATGCCCAGGGTCCGGGCCAGCACCGCCATCGAGGTGGCGAAGTTCTCGCAGTAGCCGCGCCGGAAGTTGGGGCTGTCGCTGTTCTCGGCGAGCAGCCATTCGGCCAGGTCGGTGGCGCCGTGCCCCGGCTCGATCTGGATGGTGTACTCGAAGGCGTCGGACCGGAACCAGGCCTCGAGCGCCAGACCCTTCTCGAAGGCGGTCTCCAGGCCCGCCGTCGTCTCCAGTGCCAGGGCGGCGATCCCGGGATCGAGATCCTCCGGGAGCCCGAGATACCGCTCGACACCGGGCGGCGCGAGGCGCACCTCGGCCGCCGCCACCGGGCCGGGCACGGGGGCGGCGCTCTCGGCGGCCGCCTCGAACAGCGGAGAGAGCGTGCCGTCGGCGCCACCGGAGAGCACCCCGAGGTCCGGCTGGGGAATCTCGGAGGTGACGATGTACGCCAGCTCGGGGAAGGTGAGACCGCCAGCGAAGCGGAGTGCCCCGTCGTCGGGTCGCACCATCACCGAGGAGGCGAAATCGGCGTCGCCGCCGAGCGAGGTGGCGGCGTAGGCGACGGGTAGCCAGTCCATCTGGAGACGGTCGATCAGGATCGTGGTGGTGACCGCCGCCGACGGCCCGGCGAACTCCTGCCCCCTGGCATGCCACGAGTCGGTGTCGACGATGGGCCTGATCTCGGGCTGGCTGGCGAAGAACTTGCCGCCCTCGTAGGTCTCCATGGTGAGCAGCCGGAAGAAGACCTGGTTCGGCGCCAGATCACCCTCGACCTTGGCGTAGAACAGCGGCGTCGAGCTCGGCGTCACCAGCGACTGCTGGATCCCGATGAAGGGGTTGTACGAGACACCGCCGAAGAAGTCCCCGGTGAGCCCCGTCACCGAGCGCCAGGCCACCACGCCGTCGAACGGGACCCTGTCGGCGAATGCCCCCACGGCGAACACGGTGCCGACCATGGCGAGCCCGGTGGCCGTCGCCGTCACCTTGCCGGCGAGACCGGTGGAGGGAAGCCAGCCGGACTTGTACACCATCCGGCCGCTGGTGGTGCGCCGCTGGTCGCTGGTCACCGCCAGGATCGAGGCGGCGAGGAGCAGGGCGAACAGGGCAACCATGGGGAGGCTGGTGGGGGTGCGGTCCATCACGGCGAACTGGACGATGAGGATCAGCCCGGGGATCACGGCGAGCCCGGGCCGCCGCAGCACCCCGTACACGGTGACCGCCGTCGCCACCCAGAACACCCCGATGACGACGGCGACGACGCCCTCGGACGGGATCACCGGCTCGATCCCGGTGCGGATGATCGCCATCGCCTGGCTCAGCTCGGCCCTCACCTCGGTGAAGGTGGCGGCGGTGGGGAGGACGGAGCGCATGGTCTCGACCGCCATCACCCTCAGAGCGACCACGGCGTAGGCCACCAGGTTGGCGGCGGTGACCGCCCACACCGGCATCCGGTAGGCCAGCCCGGTCCAGGTGATCACCGCGGCGAGCAACGCCGAGCCGAGCACCATCAACTGCCACGAGATGCCGCTGACCGTCGGCCGGAGCAGCCCGCCCATCTGGATCAGCGCCACGAAGAGCAGGATCGAGGCGACTATCGACGTGTTGCGGTTGCCCACGAGCTCTCCATCGCCTCTCGCCAAGCCGCCGCCCAGTGGCCGGTTCTTCCGGTCACCACCGTGAGCACCCCGCCCCGGCGGAACCGACCGATCGCCTCGTTCGCCTCGTCGGTCACCGCCAGCACCAGGGTCCTGGTGTAGTCGGCGCCGAGGGTGCGGTACAGCGCCAGGTGGCTCTCCCCGGGTGAGCCGGTGATCAGCACCAGGGCGCCCCCGGCGATGCCCCGCTGCCGGATCCGGCCGATGGCGTTGCGCAGGTCGGCTCCCTCAATCGGGTTGACCGTGGCCAGGTCCTGCATCGCCAGGTTGTAGCGGTCTGCGGTGCCGACGGTCACCGCTTCGGGCCGCCCCGTCCACAGGGTGGGGGAGAAGCCCGACCGGTAGAAGTGGTGCACCACCGAGGCCGCCCCCTTCACCGCATGCTCGAAGACACCCTGGTCCGGGTAGTTGGACGTCTCGGGGTCGAGCACGATCAGCGCCCGCGACTGCCACGGCATCTCGAGCTGGCGGATCATCAGCTTGTCCCGCTTCGCCGACGACGGCCAGTGCACCTTGCGCAGGTCGTCGCCGTCCTCGTAGTCGCGCAGCGTGAAGAAGTCCTCGCCGCCGGTCTGGGAGAAGCGGGTGCGGGAGGTGGCGACGTTGGGGTCCTGTCCCCGCACCATGGGAAGCCCCTCCAGTTCCTCGAAGCGGGGGTACACCACCAGGCGGTCGATGGTGCCCGCCTGTACCGCGGTCTCCGCCATCCCGAAGGGGTCGCGGACCCGGACGTCGGTAGGTCCCACCTGGTAGACGCCGCGCGGGTGGCACACCACCTCGTAGCGCCCGATCAGCGGGTCGCCCGGTATCGCCCTATCGGCGGCGAACTGGGCGGTGCCGAGGTCGTGGACGGTGTCACCCACGGTCACGTGCGACAGGTCGCGCTCGACGTGCAGGGTCACCGTGACCACGGCGTGGTCGCCGTCGAACACCTGGAGCGGGATCACCTGCCGGGCCACGGCCACGCCGGGGGCGGAGCGCCTGACCCACAGCACGCCAACCACCACGGTGATCGCCAGGAAGGCGGCGGCGGCGAGGAGTAGCTGCTCCCCGAACCCGACCCAGGCCAGGGCGAAGGCGACGGCGGCCCCGAGCGCCGCCCACCCTCGCACCGTCGGCATCAGGGAACCGGCTTGAGACCGGGCACCGGCACCGAGCCGCCGAGGGCGGTGATCACCGAGTGCATCGCCACCCCCCGCATCTGCGCTTCGGGGCGGAGGATCAGCCGGTGGTTGAGGACCGGGTGCAGCATCGCCTTCACGTCGTCCGGTGACACGTAGTCGCGGCCGGTAGCGGCGGCGCGCGCCCGCGATGCCCGCAGCAGGTGGAGGGTGGCCCGTGGCGACACCCCGAGGAGCAGGTCGGGGTCGCCGCGCGAGGCGTCCGCCAGATCGACCAGATAGCCCTTCACCACGTCGGCGACGTGGATGGTGGTGGCCAGCTCGATCATCTCGATGACGTCGGCGGCGGTGACCACCGGCTCCAGGTCGTTGTAGTTCGACCTCGCCCCATGGGTGTCGAGCATCTCCAGCTCCTTCTCCCTGCTGGGATACCCCATGGCGATCCGCATCATGAAGCGGTCGAGCTGGGCCTCGGGGAGCGGGTAGGTCCCCTCGTGCTCGATGGGGTTCTGGGTGGCGACGACCAGGAAGGGACTCTCCAGACGCCGGGTGAGGGCGTCGACGGTGACCTGCTGCTCCTCCATCGCCTCCAGCAGCGCCGACTGGGTCTTGGGGCTGGCCCGGTTGATCTCGTCGCCGAGCACGACGTTGGCGAACACCGGCCCGGGGCGGAAGGTGAAGTCGCCCCGCTCGCGGTCCCAGACCGACACCCCGCTGACATCGGAGGGGAGCAGGTCGGGGGTGAACTGGATCCGGGAGAAGGAGCAGTCGATGGACCGGGCCAGCGATTTGGCCAGAAGCGTTTTGCCCACCCCGGGCACGTCCTCGATGAGGACATGGCCACCGGAGATGAGGCAGATGGCGACCTGCTCGGAGACGTGCCGCTTCCCCTGGATGACCCGTTCGATGTTGGAGACGATGGCGTTGAACCGCGAGCGGAACCCACCGAGCGCGTCGGCGCTGATCGTCACGGTCAGCTCCTCCCTTGGGTTTGCGTGGCAGAGGATGCGCAGGTTATCAACCGGCCACGGTTACCGAGGCTCCGCCGAGAGGAGGAGACTCGGCGGTTGGGGCTGGGGCCCCCAACCGCACTGCGATGAGGCGACAGCCGAAGAGCCATGACCAGAGGCTCCGCCGGCGTGATCCTCCTCATCTGCTACAACGGCGGGTGATGGAACCCGGCTCATCCCCCGCCTCCTGGGCAACGGTGCGCCGTCTCGGCTCGGTGGTGGCCCGCCACCCGGACGTATGGCTCGAGGCGGTCCGGCTGGCGGTGGCCACCGCACCGGCCGGCTGGTGGCGGCGGCGACCGTTCCTCCCCGTGCCCGACGCCTCCTACCTCCGCTGGAGGGCGGCAACCGCATACGGCGGCGACGGGGAGGTCCCCGAGGAGCCGGAGGACGTGGTCGCCTACCTCCGCTGGCGGCGTCGCCAGCACTGAGCCCTCTCCGGCTCCAGTGGTGAGGTCGGGCAGGCGGCGCCGGCGCCGGTCAGGGACCTTCGAGTAGGCGGCGCCTGTCGTCTGCGGCCTCGAGCAGCCGGCGCATCGTCTTCCGGTCGCCGGTGCCGTCCTCGCCGGCGAGGGCCGCTCCGTCCTCGGGGTCGGTCGAGAAGACGACGCCACCCCTGCGCCGCAGCTCCCACAGGGCCAGCTCCTGGTCGGCGGGGTCGGCGCCGAGCACGGCGACCGAGGCGATGACAATGGCATCGGCGGCGCCGGCATCGAGGAGAGCGAGCAGGGCGCGCAGCCCGCCGACCCGGTCACCGGTGCGCGGGGAGACGTCGTCCGAGCACACCGCCACCAGCAGCTCGCCCCGTTCGGCGACCCAGCGCCTGATCCGCTCCCATTGGGAGAAGGCGGGTTCGGCCGTGGAGGCGGAGGGAAGCTCACGTATGTAGCCGGCCACGCGCATCGGCCCCAGTGTGCCAGGGCGAGGGGCGTATCGGCGAGCAACGGCTCAGCAGCCATGGTCTTCACTGGTACGCTGCCGTATGCCGAGAGCGCTCGTGCTCAATGCCACATACGAACCGCTGTCGGTGGTTACGGCCCGGCGGGCGGTGGTGCTCGTCGTGCGCGAGCGGGCCGAGGTGGTGGAGAGCAACGGGCACATCTACCACTCGGAGCATCTGGTCATCGCCGCCCCTTCGGTGATCAAGCTGCGGCGGTACGTCAAGGTCCGTCTCGACCGACGCACCCCGCTCAACCGCAGGGCCGTCTTCCTCAGGGACGGGCACGCCTGCCAGTACTGCGGTCGTCCCGCCGAGAACATCGACCATGTCGTACCCCGTTCCCAGGGCGGCTCGCACACCTTGGACAACGTGGTGGCGGCCTGCCGTCGCTGCAACACCCGCAAGGGTGGGCGGACCCCGGAGCAGGCGGGGGTGTCGCTGATCCGCCAGCCGGGCGCCCCGCGCAGCGGCTGGACGATGTCCACCGGGGCCCGACCGGACCCGACCTGGGAGCGCTACCTGGTCGGCTGACCGCACCGGTCGGCCCGCCGGGGGACGCCACCTGCCTTCTTACACCGATATGCGTTCTCTCCGAGAGACGTTGTGGGCCGTTGTGGGACAAAAGGGTTGACAGTGGGACAAAAGGGGAGCAAAGTGGTGCCTCGTGGAGACGATGTGCCGAGTGGAGATGGCGTGACGTGTTCCTGGGGTTGTACGAACACTCGCTTGACGAGAAGGGGCGGCTGGTGCTGCCCCGGAAGTTCCGCGTCGCTTTCGCCGAGGGCTGCGTGGTGGCGAAGGCGCCAGACGACGCCCTTCAGGTGTGGCCGAAGGAAGGCTTCAAGGCTTATGCCGCCCAGCTCTCCAGCCTCTCGGGGACGAGCGCCAAGGTGCGTGTGCTCCGTCGCTCGATGTTGGCCACCGCCTGGGATGACGTTCCGGACCGGCAGGGCAGGATCAGCATCCCCGACGTGCTGTGCCGCTACGCGGCAATCGACAGCCAGGTGGTGGTCACCGGCGCCGAGGACCACCTCGAGCTGTGGGCTCCCGCAACCTGGGCCCTTGTCGAGGAGGCGGATGACGCGATCTACCGCACCCTGGACGAGGACCTCGACACCATCGGGGTGTCCTCATGACCGCGGTGCCCACCACGTCCCTGACCGCCCTGTCCGACACCGTTCCGTCTGGTCCATGGTCAGCCTCCCGGATGCCAATTGGGAGGCCCCTTACTCCGCCCGCTTCCAGGTTGGCGCCAGCGCTCCGGGAGGCTGACCATGGCTCAGACACCCGCCGGGGGATATCACGTCCCGGTGATGACCGCCGAGGTGGTGGAGCTGCTGGCTCCCCTCGGCTCGGGGGTGGTGGTGGACGCCACGTTCGGGGGAGGAGGGCACACCGCATCGTTGCTCGCCGCGGCGCCGGGCCTTCGCATCCTCGCAGTCGACCGGGATCCAGACGCGATTGCCCTGGTCCCGGTCGACACCCGGGTCCGGGCCGTGACCGCAAACTTCGCCGACCTGGCCCTGGTCCTGGAGGACCGGGAGACCCGCAGGTGGATCGATGAGCCTGATCCAGGTCATCCGGGTGGCGGTCGCCTGGCTGGGGTGCTCTTCGACCTGGGTGTCTCGTCCCATCAGCTCGATGCGGCCCAGCGCGGCTTCTCGTATCACGTCGCCGGTCCGCTCGACATGCGGATGGGTGTCGATGCGGCTCGCACCGCATGCGACATCGTCAACGGCGCGGACCGCGACGAGCTGGTCCGCATCTTCCGCCGCTACGGAGAGGAGCGCTTCGCTCCCAGGATCGCCGACGCCGTCGTGCGCCACCGCCCCTTCGACGACACCGCCCAGCTCGCCGCCGTGGTGGCGGCTGCGGTCCCGGCTGCCGGGCGACGTGCCGGGCATCCGGCGCGGCGTGTCTTCCAGGCGATCAGGATCGCCGTCAACGATGAGCTCGACGCCATCGCCGCCGGTCTCGACGCCGCCATCGCCGGCCTCCGCCCCGGAGGGAGGATCGTGGTGATCGCCTACCACTCGCTCGAGGACCGGATCGTCAAGCGCCGCTTGGTGCGGGGCAGCAAGGGCTGTGTCTGCCCTCCCGAGTTCCCGGTGTGCGTCTGCGACACCACACAGGAGCTGCGGCTGCTCACCCGCAAGGCGCGCCGCCCCAGCCTCGAGGAGATCGCCCGCAACCCCCGCGCCCGCAGCGCCCTGCTCAGGGCGGCGGAGAGGATCGTCGCATGACCACCCATGATGCCCCGGTCCGTTCCATCGCCACCGCCCCATCGCGGGTGGCGCGTGAGGCGGAGGCCCGACGCAGACGGCCGTGGCTGGTGTTCTCGATCATCATCGTGCTGGCATTCTTCGGGCTGATCGGGGGGCGCATCTCGCTGGATCAGTCCGCCTTCACCGTTGACCGGCTCGAGGATCAGATTGCCACCGAGCAGGCCCGCCACATGGACCTCGAGCTGGAGATCGCCGAATTGCGCAACCCCGAGCGCATCGCCACCGGGGCGGCCGCCATGGGGATGACCTACCCGGAGCGGCAGGTGCCGCTGGCCGTGGCCGTGGTCGAGAGCGACCCGCACACCGATGTGGACCGTTGGGCCGAACTGAGCGCGCTGCTCGGCGCCCAACCATGACCCGGACGACCCGGGGCGTGTCTGCGCACCCTCGGACGGGGTGGGGGACCGGGGAGGCAACCGGCCCCACAGGAGGCTGACATGGCGGTCCGCTCGATGCGCACCCGCAACGTCCGGTTGCTGCTGGTCGCCGCCTCCATCGTCCTCGCCTGGGCGGGGCTCGGGTACCGGCTGGTCCAGGTCCAGGCGGTCAACGCCGAGCACTGGGCATCGTCGGGCTCCGACCAGCGGCTGCGCCACGAGTCGCTTCCCGCCGTCAGGGGGACGATCTACGACCGGGACGGCGTCGAGCTGGCGGTGACCGTCGAGGCGGTGACCGTCATCGCCGACCCCAGCCTGGTCACCAGACCGGGCCGCACCGCCCGCCTGGTCGCACCCGTGGTCGGGGTGGACGTCGCCATGCTCACCGAGCGGCTCTCCGGCGACGGCAGGTTCGCCTACGTGGCCAGGGCGATCAGCGACGCCGCCGCCGAGCAGCTCGAGCGGGTGATCGAGAAGCACGAGCTGACCGGGCTGTCGTTCATCACCGAGCCCAAGCGCACCTACCCGGCGGGAGCGCTCGCCTCCCAGCTGGTCGGGTTCGTGATGTCGGACACCGAGCAGGGGCTGGAGGGGCTGGAGCTCGCCCTCGACGACTACCTCACCGGGACCGACGGCACCCAGGTGATCGAAAGGGACCGGTACGGCATCCCCATCCCGCAGGGGATGTACACGGTGGAGCCCGCCGTCCCCGGCGCCGACGTCGTGCTGACCATCGACCGTGAGATCCAGTACGCCGCCGAGCGGTACCTGGCCGAAGCGCTGGAAACCACGGGGGCGCGGGCCGGGACCGTGATCGTCCAGCATGTCGCCACCGGCGAGCTACTCGCCATCGCCAACTCGCCCGGCTTCGACCCGAACGTCCGCCAGGACGTCTCGGCGGAGACGGTGCGCAACCGGGCGGTCGCCGATGTCTACGAGCCGGGGTCGACGCTCAAGGTGGTGACCATCGCCGCCGCCCTCGAAGAGGGGCTGGTCACCCCCGCCACCAGGTTCGACGTTCCCGCCGAGCTGCAGATCCACGACAAGGTATACACCGACACCGGTCGCACCCGACCGGAGGAGATGACCGTGGCCAGGATCGTGGCCCGGTCGTCCAACATCGGCACCATCACCGTGCAGCAGATCCTCGGCAACAGCCTCCACTACGGCTACCTGGAGCGCTTCGGTCTGGGCGCCTCGACCGGGTCGGGGCTGCCGGCCGAGGCGGCGGGCCAGCTCCAGCCGGTCAACCAGTGGTGCTCGACCACCTGCGGGCCCAGCACCGCCATCGGCTACCGGGTGGGGGTGACCCCGCTGCAGATGGCGGCGGTGTTCGCCACCATCGCCAACGGCGGGGTGTGGGTGCAGCCCCACATCGTCAAGGAGATCATCCCCACCGACGGGGAACGGATCGTGACCGAGCCGGTCCACCGCACGGTGATCTCCGAGGAGACTGCCAGGACCATGCAGCTCATGCTGCAGGGCGTCGTCGACTCGGGAACGGGGACCATGGCCGAGGTCGACGGCTACACCGTCGGGGGCAAGACGGGGACCACCGAGAAGTGGATGCCGGACGAGGGCCGGTACTCGGAGACCGCCCGGATCGCCAGCTTCATCGGGATCGCCCCGATCAACGACCCTCAGATCGTGATCGCCGTGGTGCTCGACTCGCCCCACGGCGACGTTCCCGGGTCGCGTCCCGACGCCAGCGGGGAGCATCCCCGCTACGAGTTCGGCGGGGTGTCCGCCGCCCCGGTGTTCGCCCTGGTGGCCGAGGCGACTCTGCATCTGCTCGGAGCGCCCCCCGATGGGAGTTGAGGCCGTCACCCTTGGCCGACTCGCCGAGATCGCCTCCCGAACCCAGCACATCCACCTGGTCGGCGACACCCCGGTCGACGACCTCCACGCCGACTCGCGCCTGGCCACCGCCGGGTCGGTGTTCGTGGCGGTGCGCGGGTCGAGTCGGGACGGCCACGACCTGGTGACCGAGGCCGTCGCCACCGGTGCGGTCGCCGTGGTGGTGGAGCACCCGGTGCCGGTCGCCGTGCCCCAGCTCATCGTTGCCGACACCCGGGCCCTGCTCGGGGCGCTGGCGGCCGAGGTGCACGGACATCCGGCCTCGCGGATGGTGATGGTGGGAATCACCGGCACCAACGGCAAGACCACGGTGACCTATCTCCTCGCCTCCATGGTCTCCGCTGCCGGTAGGGCGCCGGGGGTGATCGGGACCATCGGGGCCAGGATGGGGGCCGAGCCCCTTCCCACCGGGTTCACCACGCCCGAGGCGCCCGCCCTGCAGCGGCTGCTGCGCCGCATGGTCGACACCGGGGTCGGGGTGGTGGCGATGGAGGTGTCCTCGCACGCCCTCGAGCTGGGCAGGGTCGACGCCGTCGAGTTCGACGTCGCCGGCTTCACCAACCTGTCGCAGGATCATCTCGACTTCCACGGCGACATGGAGACCTACTTCGCGGTCAAGCGGCGGCTGTTCGACCCGGAGCGGAGCAGGGAGGCGGTGGTCGCCATCGACGACCCTTGGGGGCGCCGCCTGGGCGACGAGATCACCATCCCCACCACCACCGTCAGCCTCGACGCCGCCGCCGACATCGGGGTGGCGTCGATCGACCTGACCGCCTCGGGGGGAAAGCTCGGCATCCGGCTCGACGGTGGCGGATTCGAGGTACCGCTCCCGCTGGCGGGGCGGTTCAATGCGGTCAACACCCTGGTCGCCATCGGTTGCGCCCTGCGCATCGGGCTGGCCCCTGAGGACATCCGCCGCGGCCTCGCCGAGATGGCACCGGTACCGGGCCGGTTCGAGCGGGTCGAGGCGGGCCAGGACTTCACCGTGGTGGTCGACTTCGCCCACACCCCCGATGCCATCCGCACCATGGTGGTGGCCGCCCGGGAGATCACCTCGGGCCGAGTGATCGCCGTCGGTGGGGCGGGCGGTGACCGGGACCGGGCCAAGCGGCCCCTGATGGGCGTCGCCCTCGCCGGTGCCGACCTCGCCGTGATCACCAGCGACAACCCGCGTACCGAGGATCCCGACGCCATCATCGCCCAGGTGACCGCCCAGCTCCAACCGGGGGAAGCGGTCCGGGTGGAGCCGGACCGGCGCCGGGCCATCGCCATCGCCCTGGCCGCGGCGAGCCCCGGCGACATCGTGCTCATCCTGGGTAAGGGCCATGAGACCGGACAGGACGTCCATGGCGTCGTCACCCCGTTCGACGACCGTGTCGTCGCCGCCGAGGCGTTGGCGGCGCAGCACCGGGACGGACCGGCATGACCCTGCGCTGGACGCTCGACCAGGTCGCCGCCGCCACCGGGGGATCGTTCCACGGCGACGGCGGCCTGACCATCGCCGCCGTCGGCACCGACTCGCGCGCCGTCGAGCCCGGCTCGCTGTTCGTCGCCATCCGCGGCGACCACTTCGACGGCCACCGGTTCGCCCCGGCCGCCATCGCCGCCGGGGCCGTCGCCGTCGTGGTGGAGCGGGGCGCCGTCGCCGACGACGTCCAACCCAGGGTCGAGGTGGAGGACACGGGGACGGCGCTGCGCGACCTCGGAGCGCACCGGCGGGCCCAGCTGACCATGCCGGTGGTGGCGGTGACCGGGTCGACGGGGAAGACATCGACCAAGGACCTCCTCGCCGCCTCCATCCCGGGGGCGGCCGCATCGCCACGGTCGTTCAACAACGAGGTGGGAGTCCCCCTCTCCGTGCTCGCCGCCGACGAGGACGCCGCCGCCCTGGTGCTCGAGGTCGGCTCGCGCGGTCGGGGTCACATCGCCTGGCTGATGCCGGCGGTGTCTCCGGACGTGGCGGTGATCACCAACCTCGGTGTCGTCCACCTGGAGACCTTTGGCACGGTCGAGGCGCTCGCCGACGCCAAGTGGGAGTTGGTCGAGGGGCTGGGCGAGGGGGGCACGGCGGTGGTCCCCGTCGACCAACCCCGGCTGCGGCGGCAGCATCGCGGCGGTACCGTCACCTTCGGCGGTTCGGGCGCCGATGTGGCCGTCGACCGGCTGCGGCTCGACGACCTCGGCCGGGCCCGGTTCACCCTCGCCACCCCTTCGGGATCGGCCGAGGTGGCGCTCGGGGTCGCCGGCGCCCACCAGGCGACCAATGCCGCCGCCGCCGTCGCCGCCGGGATGGCCATCGGGGTCGATCTGGCGACGCTGGCCGCCGGTCTGGAGACGGCCCGGGGCTCGCCGGGGCGGATGGAAATCCACCGGGGGCGCTTCACCGTGGTGAACGATGCCTACAACGCAAACCCGGATTCGGTGAGGGCTGCCCTGCGCACGGTGGCGGTGATGCCGGGGCGGCACATCGCCGTGCTGGGGAAGATGGCCGAGCTGGGGCCGATCGAAGCGGAGGAGCACAGGCGCGTGGGAGCCGAGGCCAGACAGCTCGGGTACGCCGCCGTGGTGGTGGTGGGGGAGGACCCCGGGTTGGCCGAGGGTGCCGGCGACCTCGCCGTGGTGGTGGCCGATCAGGACGCAGCCGCCATCACCGTCACCGGGATCGTCGCCCCCGGGGACGTCGTGCTGGTGAAGGCGTCGCGCGCCGTCGGGCTCGACCGTCTCGCCGTCCTGCTCGCCAAGGCGGCCACCATATGATCTCGCTGCTCATCGCAGGGGCGGTGTCGTTCGTCCTCACCATCTTGCTGACCCCGGTGGCCATCCGGGTGTTGCGCAACCGCGACATCGGCCAGTTCATCCAGGCCGAGCTGGAGGGTCACAGCCACAAGCGGGGCACCCCGACCATGGGCGGGCTGGTGATGTGGCTCGGGGTCACCGTCGGCTACGTGGCGGCGCACGTCCGTCTCTTCAGCTTCTCGGACGGGGTGGTGTTCGAGACCCTGGCGTTCGCCCCCCAGGGCGCCCTCGCCCTGTTCGCCTTCCTCGGGATGGGCTTCATCGGCTTCCTCGACGACTATGCCAAGTACGCCAGGAAACAGAACCTCGGTCTGACCAAGCGGTGGAAGTTCCTCGGCCAGCTCCTAATCGCCGGGCTGTTCGCCTGGGGGGCGGTCGCCGCCGGGGTCGATCCGTCATTCCAGGTGACCAACACGTTCTCGATCGCCCTCGGCCCCGTGTTCTATACCGTGCTGGTGCTGGTGATGCTGACCGGGTCGGCGAACGCGGTGAACCTCACCGATGGGCTCGACGGGCTGGTGGCAGGCTCGGGTGCGCTGATCTTCGGGGCGTACATGCTCATCGCCTTCTGGGAGTTCCGCAACATCACCGTGTACTCGGTCGACGGGGCCCTCGACCTGGGGATGTTCGCCGCCGGCGTCGTCGGTGCGGTCGCCGGGTTCCTGTGGTGGAACGCTGCCCCCGCCCAGATCATCATGGGGGACACCGGCTCGCAGGCGCTGGGCGGTGCCCTGGCCTCGCTCGCCCTCCTCACCAGGACCCATCTCCTGCTGGTCCTGCTCGGCGGGCTGTACGTGATGGTGGCGGTGTCCGTCATCCTCCAGGTGTTCTCCTTCCGGGTGTTCGGGAGGCGCATCTTCAAGATGGCGCCGCTGCATCATCACTTCGAGCTCAAGGGATGGCCGGAGACAACCGTGATCGTCCGCTTCTGGATCGTGGCCGGGCTGTTCGTTGCGTTGGGGATCGGGATCTTCTACGCCGACTTCCTCCTCGTCACCGAAGGGGGGGTCCTTCCGTGAAGGTGCTGGTCCTGGGTGGTGCGGTGAGCGGCCGGGCCGCCGCCCGGCTGGCGCGGCGGCTCGGTCACGACGTCGCCCTTTACGACCACACCGCCGCCGCCACCCACGACCTCCCCGAGGGCGTCGGCGCCCACCAAGGTGCATGGGATCCCGAACTGCTGGGCGGGGTCGATCTGGTGGTCACCAGCCCCGGCATCCCCGAGGGCGCCTCGCCCGTCGCCGACGCCCTCGCCACCGGGGTGCCGCTGGTCAGCGAGCTCGAGTTCGGCGCCTCCCACCTCGAGGTTCCGTACGTTGCCGTCACCGGGACCAACGGCAAGACCACGGTGACCGAGGCGACGGCGGCGATGCTGGGCGCCTCGGGGATGCGCTCCGTCGCCGCCGGCAACGTGGGGCTGGCGCTGTGCGACGTGGTGGGCGAGCCGTGGGACGTCGTCGCCGTCGAGGCCTCCAGCTTCCAGCTCCGGTTCATCGACCGGTTCCACCCCTCCGCAGCCGCCATCCTCAACATCGCCCCCGACCACCTCGACTGGCACACCGACCTCGACGGCTACGCCGCGGCGAAGGCCCGCATCCACGAGAACCAGGGCAGGGGCGATCTCGTCGCCTACCCGGTTGACGACCCCGTCGCCGCCGCCGCCGCCGCCGGCGCCCGTTCGCGAAGGGTCCCGGTGAGCGGCACCCACCGCCCGCCCGGCGGGAACGGGCCCGAAGGGGGCAGGCTCCACATCGAGGACCTCGACTTCCTCGTGCCCGACCTCGACCCGGTGTGGCTGTACGACCTCACCGTGGCCGGCACCTTGGCCAGGTCGCAGGGGGCGACCGCGGCCGGGATCGGATCGGTGATCGAAGGCTTCGGCCCCGGCCCCCACCGCAGGCGGGTGGTGGCGGTGCGCCACGGGGTCACCTGGATCGACGACTCGAAGGCGACCAACCCCCACGCCGCCGCCGCCGCTGCGAGCGCCTACCCGTCGGTGGTCCTCATCGCCGGCGGCCGCAACAAGGGGCTCGATCTGGCCCCGATGATGGCGGTGCCGACCATCCGCCGCGTGCTGGCCATCGGGGAGGCGACCGACGAGCTGGTCGCCGCCGGCGGGGAGCTGGTCACCCCGGTCACCGACATGGCGGCGGCGGTGGAGCTCGCCGCCGCCATCGCCCGCCGCGGCGACACGGTGCTGCTCGCCCCCGGCTGCGCCAGCTTCGACATGTTCGACGACTACGCCCACCGCGGCGAGGTGTTCGCCGGGGCGGTCGCCGGCCTGGAGGAGGCGGACCGTGACCGGTAGGGCCACCACCTCCACCACCTCCACCAGGACCAGCACCAAGACCACCGACCTGGTGCACTCGGCGGCGGCGGCGTGGCGCCGGCCCCAGGAACGCCGGGCGATGATGGTGGCCATCCCCATCGCCTTCCTGGTGGTGATCGGCCTCGGCGCCGTGCTGTCCTCGAGCTCGGTGGTGGCGATCCGGGAGGGGCTCGACCAGTACGCCATCTTCGAACGGCAGTTGCTGTACGTCGGGGTGGGGATCGCCGCCATGATCGCCACCACCAAGATCCCGTACCGGTGGTACGCCAGGTGGGCGCCGCTGATCCTGGTGGTGGCCATCGCCGCCCTGGTCGCCACCCGGCTGATCGGGTCGGTGCGGGGCGGGTCGCGCAGCTGGATCGAGCTCGGCTCCTTCACCGCGCAGCCGTCCGAGTTCGCCAAGTTCGCCGTGGTCGTCTACCTGGCGGCGGTGCTGTCCCGCAAGGAACAGCATCTCGGCCAGTTCTCCCACGTCTTCTGGCCGGTGGCGGGATCGCTCGGGGTGGTCTCGTCGCTGGTGATGCTCCAGCCGGACCTGGGCACCACCATCCTGGTCATGGTGGCCGCATTCGCCGTCGTCATCGCCTCGGCGGCGCCGTTCCGCCACGTCCTCGCCCTCGGGGCGCTCGCCGCCGGCGGTGCCGGGTTCCTCGCCTGGAGCGAGCCGTACCGGTGGGAGCGACTGATGTCGTGGTTCGACGAGACACCGGACATCCTCGGTGAGGGTCTGCAGGCGCATCAGGCGCTGGTCGCCCTCGGGAGCGGCGGGCTGTTCGGGGTGGGGCTCGGGGCCAGCAGGGCGAGGTGGTCGTTCCTCCCCAACGCCCACACCGACTTCATCTTCGCCATCATCGGAGAGGAGACCGGTCTCGCCGGCGCCCTCAGCGTGATCACCCTGTTCGTGATCCTCACCGTGGTCGGGGTCATCGTGGCGATGCGGGCCAGGGACCAGTTCGGGCGGCTGCTCGCCATCGGGCTGCTCACCTGGGTCACCACCCAGGCGATCGTCAACATCGGAGGCGTGGTCGGGGCGCTCCCCATCACCGGGGTACCGCTCCCGTTCGTGTCGGTCGGGGGGAGCGCCATGATCGTCAACCTGGCGGTGGTCGGCGTCCTCCTCAACATCGCCCGCACCGGGGTCGAGCCGGTCAGGAGCCGGGCGTGACGTACGCCATCGCCGCCGCAGGGACCGGCGGCCACGTGTACCCGGCCATCGCCGTGGCGGACGCCCTGGTCGACCGGGGCATCCCCACCGACGAGATCGTCTTCTTCGGCGGCGATCGGATGGAGGCGGAGGCGGTGCCAGCCGCCGGCTACCGGTTCGTTCCGGTGAAGATCCATGGGCTGCGCCGATCGCTCTCCATGGAGAACCTGGAGCTGCCCGGCTTGGTGTGGAGGGCGGCGGCGACGATGACCGAGACCATGGCCGCCTCCGGCACCAAGGTGGTCACCGTCTTCGGCGGCTACGTGTCGGGACCGGCCGCCGTCGCCGCCGGGCGGGCCAAGGCGACCCTGTTCCTCCACGAGCAGAACGCCGTTCCCGGGCTGGCCAACAGGATCATCTCGTGGCGGGCCGAGACCAGCTTCGTCGCCTTCCCCGCCGCCATGGACCGGCTGCGTCACTCAAGGCTGGTGGGGAACCCGCTGCGTAGGGACCTGCGCCGCTTCGATCGCCGGTTGCTGCGCCCCGAGGCGCGGCACCGCTACGACCTGCCTGCCGACGTCCCGGTGCTCGGGGTCCTGGGAGGGAGCCTCGGCGCCCAGGTGGTCAACGACGTGGTGGCCCGGATCGCAGACGACGCAGACGCCGACCAGCTCGCCATCGTCCACCTCACCGGTACCGCCCACCACGATACGGTGGCGGCCCGTGCCGCCCGCAGCGGGATCACCTGGCGCACCGTGCCCTTCGAGGACGCCATGCCGATGTTCTACGCCGCCGCCGACCTGGTGCTGGCGCGGGCGGGAGCGGTCACGGTCAGCGAGCTGGCGATGACGGCAACCCCTGCCGTCCTGGTCCCGCTCGAGGCGGTGGGCCAGGAGGGCAACGCCGATTACCTGGCGCACGGGGGCGGCGCCGTCGTGGTCCCGGAGGCTTCGATCGACCGGGTCCCCGTCGACGTCCAGCAGCTCATGCTCGACCCGGAGCGGCGTCGGGTGATGGGCGCCGCCGCCGGTGCCCTCGCCCGCCCCGAGGCTGCCGATGTCGTCGCCGCGGTGATGGCGGAGGCCGCCGATGGCTGAGCGCAGGGCGGCCCCGCCGCTTCCGCCCTCCGGATCGATCCACATCATCGGTGCGGGTGGCGCCGGGATGAGTGCCCTCGCCAAGCTGCTCGCCGGGATGGGCTACCGGGTCACCGGCTCCGACCTGAAGCCGGGGAACCTGCTCGACGCCCTCGGCGATCTCGGGATCGAGACCTGGGTGGGGCACCGTCCCCAGCGGATGGCAGGGATCGACCTGGTGGTGTTCTCGTCCGCCGTACCCGATGATGACCCCGAGATCGTCGCCGCCCGCCGGGCCGGGGTCACGGTGTGGGCCCGGCCCACCCTGCTCGAGGCGTTGACCGGGCGCACCCCTGCGGTCGGGTTCGCCGGCACCCACGGCAAGACGACATCGACCGCCCTCGCCGTCACCGCCCTGCGCGCCGCAGGCGACGACCCGAGCTTCATCGTCGGTGGCGAGATGGTCGCTCTGGCCACCGGGGCCCACCTCGGCCGCGGGCCCCGGTTCTTCCTCGAGGCGGACGAGGCGTTCGGGACCTTCCGGCACCTGCGGCTCAACGGGTTGATGGTCACCAACGTCGAGCCGGACCATCTCGACTTCTACGGGACGGCGGCGGCGATGGAGCAGGCGTTCGCCATCGTCGCTAACCGGGTGGACGGCCCCGTGGTCGCCTGCGTCGACGACCAGGGGGTGCGCCGCCTCGCCGAGCGGGTCGAGCTGATCGGCTACGGGCTCACCGAGTTGGCGGCATGGCGAATGTCCGATCCGACCTTCGACGCCGGGAGCACCGCCTTCACCCTCACCACCAGGGGCGGCGACCGGTACCGGGTCGAGGTCCCGCTTCCGGGGCTCCACGTCGCCCGGAACGCCGCCGGGGTGATCGCCCTGCTCAGCGAGCTGGGCCACGACACCCCCTCTCTCGTCTCCGGTGTCGCCCAGTTCCGCGGGGTGCGGCGGCGGTTCGAGATCAGGGGCACCGTTGCCGGGGTCACGGTCGTCGACGACTACGCCCATCACCCCACCGAGGTCGCCGCCACCATCGCCGCCGGCCGGCTGGGCGGATGGGGGAAGGTGTGGGCGGTGTTCCAGCCGCACCGGTACACCAGGACCGCCGATCTCGGCGCCGAGTTCGGCGGGCCCCTGGCCACCGCCGACCGGGTGATCGTCATCGACGTCTACCCGGCGGGGGAGCCGCCCATCCCCGGGGTCACCGGCAGGATCGTGGCCGAGGCGGTGGCCGCCGCCGGCGGCGCCGTCCGCTACGTCCCTGGACTGCCGGCGGCCGCCGACCTGCTGGCCCGATCGGTGGCCGCAGGCGACCTGGTGCTGCTTCTCGGCGCCGGGGACGTGACCGGGGTGGCCGAACTTCTCCTCGCCGCCCTCGAGCATCGAGGGCGAGGGTGATGGCCGTCGACCACCGACACCCCCCCGATCCGCTTCGCCGGTCGGTCCCGCTCTCCGGTCTCACCACGTACCGGTTCGGCGGGGAGGCGGCGTGGCTGGCCGAGCCGGATGACCTCACCGAGCTGGCGGCGGTGCGCGCCGCCGCCGTCCATCTCGGCCTGCCCATCGTCATGGTGGGGCGGGGGAGCAACGTGGTGATCAGCGATGGTGGCCTCGACGCGGTGGTGGTCCGGCTCGGTGGCGGGTTCGGGACCATCGAGCTGGTCGGCGGGGAGATCGTCGTCGCCGGCGCCGCCGCCCCGCAGCCCAAGGTTGCCCGCTTCGCGGTGGAGGGCGACCGGGGCGGGCTCGAGTTCCTGGTCGGCGTCCCCGGATCGATCGGGGGAGGGGTGGTGATGAACGCCGGCTGCTTCGGATCGGACTTCGCCGGGTGGATGATCGACGCCGCCATCCTCGACCTCGAGGGCGGGTCGGTCACCAACCGCACCCCCGACGATCTCGCCATGTCGTACCGGTCGACCAGGCTCACCGACAGCCACGTCGTGCTCTCCGCCCGGTTCCGCACCAGCTCGCAGTCGGCGGAGCAGGGGCGGGAGCGGCTGCGCCACATCACCCGCCGGCGCCGGCTCAGCCAGCCGGGGGGGACCCTCAACGCCGGGAGTGTCTTCAAGAACCCGCCGGCGACCACGCCGGCAGGCTCATCGACGCCGCCGGTCTCAAGGAGCTCGCCCTCGGCGGGGCAAGGGTGTCGCCGCGCCACGCCAACTTCTTCGAGGCGGCGGTGGGTGCAACCGCCCAGGATGTGTTCGACCTGGTCACCGAGGTGCGGCGCAGGGTGCTCGACCACGCCGGGGTCCTGCTCCAGCCGGAGGTCCGGTTCCTCGGCGAGTTCGACCGGGGCGGTGAGGGGTGAAGGTGGTGGTCGATCCCCGACTGGCCGACCGCAGACACGAGGTGCGGGAGAGCTGGGCCCGGCGCCGGCTGCGCTGGGTCGTTGCCCTCGCCGGTCTCGTCCTGCTCGCTGCCGTCGGCCTCGCCGTCCTCGATTCCCCGTGGCTGTCGGTGCAGCGGATCGACGTCGAGGGTGCGGCCAACGTCCCGGTGGAGCGAGTGCTGGCCGAGGCTGGGGTGGTACCGGGGACCCCGACGATCCGGGTCAGGTCGGGTGCCCTGGTGACGATGCTCGAATCCGAGCCATGGGTGGCGGATGCCTCGGTCAGCGTTCATTGGCCGGGGAGCGTCGAGGTGACGGTGGTGGAACGAGCTCCCGCCGCCTGGGTCGACACCGGCAGGCGGTGGGCGCTGGTCGCCGTCGACGGGGTCGTGGTCAGGATGGGCGAGCCGGCCGATGGCGAGCCACGCCTCACCGGGGTCTACGAAGGGCTCCGTCCCGGCCACCGGATCGGGGACGATGCAGCGGCGGCCGTGATCGGTTTCCTGGGCAGGCTTCCCGCCGAGCTCGCCGCCGGCGCCGCCGGCCACGTCACCGAGCACGGGGGGGTGATCAACACCGGGGAGCTGACGATCCTGATCGGAGACGGCGCCGACCTCGATGCCAAGGCGGCGACCCTGACCTCGCTGCTCGAGCAGGGGATCGAGCCGGGTAGCACCGTCAACCTGATCTCACCGGCGAGACCGGGGATCGGCAAGTCTCAACCAACGGTGGAGGGTTTAGGGTGAGATCCGCCGCGTTCGCCCCACACAGGCTAATGTGCAGATCGAGCCTTACTCGAATCGGGAGCCAAGGGAGTCCGGTGTGACCGATACGCACACTCCACAGAGTTATCTCGCCGTCATCAAGGTCGTCGGTGTCGGCGGTGGCGGGGTCAATGCCGTCAACCGCATGGTCGATGCCGGCGTCGGTGGCGTCGAGTTCGTCGCCATCAACACCGATGCCCAGGTGCTGCTGATGTCGGACGCCGACGTCAAGCTCGACATCGGCCGGGACTCGACCCGCGGTCTGGGCGCGGGCGCCAATCCCGAGATCGGCCGCGAGGCGGCGGAGGCCCACCGGGACGAGATCGACGACGCCCTCAAGGGCGCCGACATGGTGTTCATCACCGCAGGCGAGGGCGGCGGCACCGGCACCGGCGGCGCCCCGATCGTCGCCGAGATTGCCCGTTCGCTCGGCGCCCTCACCGTCGGCGTGGTCACCCGCCCCTTCGGCTTCGAGGGCAGGCGGCGGTCGGTCCAGGCCGAGCAGGGGATCCAGTCGCTCAAGCAGGCCGTCGACACCCTGATCATCATCCCCAATGAGCGGCTGCTCGAGATCGCCGATCCGACCATGCCGATGATCGACGCCTTCCGGATGGCCGACGACGTGCTCACCAGCGGGGTCAAGGGCATCACCGATCTCATCACAACCCCAGGGCTCATCAACGTCGACTTCGCAGACGTCAAGGCGGTGATGAGCGAGGCCGGATCGGCGGTCATGGGCATCGGCTCCTCCACCGGCGAGAACCGCGCCACGCAGGCGGCCAACAAGGCGATCAGCAGCCCGCTGCTCGAGACCACGATGGAGGGGGCGCGGGGGGTGCTGCTCTCCATCGCCGGCCCGGCGGACATGACCCTCCACGAGGTGTCGACGGCGGCGGCGATGATCTCCCAGCATGCGGACGGCGACGCCAACATCATCTTCGGCGCCGTCGTCGATGACGCCCTGGGCGACGAGATGCGGGTGACGCTCATCGCCGCCGGGTTCGACCGGGAGCGGCGCTCGACCAGCAGGCTGGGCTCGTACACCCCGGCCCAGGGCCGCACCGGCGGGTCGGGTCCCATCGACGAGCCGCCAGACGACGTCGACATCCCCGGCTTCGTCCAGGGATGACGAGGCCTTCGGCGGGATGATCCGTCCGCCGGGTCTTGGCGGCGCCCGGTTCGGTGAGGCCGCCGACGGGGACCCTCGCACCGATCCCGCCGCCGCCGCCCGCTTCGTCGGCGACGGCGCCCCGGTCTCCATCGCCGCCCCCCGCCAGGTGCACGGGGCGATGGTGCTGGTGGCTACCGCTCCCGGCCGGACCGGAGATGCCGACGCCCTGATCACCACCTCCGCCGGTGTCGCCGTCGCCGTCGCCACCGCCGACTGCGTCCCGGTGATCGTCGACGGCGACGGGTTCGCCGCCGTTGTCCACGCCGGCTGGCGGGGCGTGGTGGCCGGTGTCGTCGGGGCCACGCTCGATCGGATCGCCTCAATGGGCCTCACCGCCGAGCGGGCCGCCATCGGCCCCGCCATCGGCCCCTGCTGCTACCAGGTTGGGGCCGACGTCCTGGAGCTGCTGCCGGGCCACATCGCCACCACCACCTGGGGCGCCCCCAGCGTCGACCTCCCCGGGGCCGTCGCCGCCGCCCTCGGCGACCTGGCGGTGTGGCGGAGCGACCGCTGCACGTTCACCGACCACAGGCTCAACTCCTACCGGCGCGACCACACCGACCGGCGCCAGGTGGCCATGGCCTGGCGGCAGGGAGCGGCGTGACCGACGGCTACCGGTCGGTGCTGGGGCGCATCGAAGCCGCCGCCAGGCGGTCGGACCGGGATCCGGCCTCGGTGACCCTGGTGGCGGTGGGCAAGGGCCAGCCGGTGGAGGCGATCCGGTCGCTGTACGAGCTGGGCCACCGGGACTTCGGCGAGAACCGAGCCGCCGAGCTGGCCGAGAAGGCCGCGCTGCTTCCCGGGGACATCCGATGGCACTTCGTCGGCACCGTGCAACGCCGCAGGATTCCCACCATCAGACCGTTGGTCGATCTCCTCCACTCGCTCGACCGGGAACAGCTGGTCGAGCGTTGGTCCGGTGAGGGAGCGCCCCCGGTGCTGGTCCAGGTCAATCTCGCCGCCGAGCGGCAGAAGCACGGTGTAGCTCCGGAGGCGACGGCGAGGTTGCTCGCCGCCGCCGAGGCGGTTGGGGTCCGCTGCCTGGGGTTGATGGTCATCCCACCGATCGCCGACAACCCCGAGCGGAGCAGGCCGTGGTTCCGGCGTCTGGCCGAGCTCCGGGCGCGGTTGGTCCCCTGTCACCCCGATCTGACCGAGCTGTCGATGGGGATGACGGACGATCTCGAGGTGGCGATCGAGGAAGGTGCCTCCTTGATACGCGTGGGACGGGCTATCTTTGGGGCGAGGACGTAGCCGGAGGGGCGGCGCCGACTGGGAGCCGGAACAGAACCGGACAGGAGCGAGGACGACATGGCTGGTTTGTGGCAGAAGACACTGTTCTATCTGGGACTTGTCGACGACGAGTCTGTAGCGCCGGTCGAGGCTTCTCAACCTGAGGCTCAGGGCGGCGTGCGCACCGTCGATCCTCCCGGCGCCCGCGCCCGGCGTCGCACCGCCGTCAGCGAGGTCGAGACGGCCTCGACCCGGCCGGACCCCATGGGACCGAGCGGGACGAGGTCCCGCAGCGGCGTTGCCGGTCGACGGGTCGAGCCGCCATCGGCGCAACGCCGCCGGGTGTCGACCAACCCCGAGCATGCCGAGGCCGGGGTCCTGGTGCGGAGCGGTGGCGAGAATTTCGCGGTGCGCACCCCTGTGGTTGACACCGCCGAGACCGAGGTCATCGAGGCCCGCACCTTCACCGACGCCCAAGTTCTCGCCGACCACATCCGCGACGGCATACCGGTGGTCCTCGATCTCCGCGCCACCGAGCCGGCGATGGTGCGCCGCCTGGTCGACTTCGCCACCGGGCTCACCTACGCCCTCGACGGTCGGATGGCGAAGATCGCCCAAGGCGTCATTCTCGTGTCGCCCGCCGGCAGGGTCATCGGCATCGAGGAACAGGAGCGGCTCCGCTCCCTCGGGCTCTACCGACTCGATCACTGAACCAATACCGTGGGCCTGCTCTCGCTCCTGCTCACGATCGCCTATTGGGGTCTCATCGTCTGGATCATCCTCAGCTACGTCGTCTCGTTCGGCCGGCTCCCGTACGGCCACCCGGTACGCAAGGTCTACGACGGGCTGGCCTCCGCCATCAACCCGGTGCTGGCACCGATCCGCAGGGTGCTGCCCCCGGTTCGCCTCGGTGGCATGGCGCTCGACCTGTCCCCCCTGGTCCTCTTCTTCGCCATAGCCATCCTGAGAGGCATGGTCGCCTAGTTCCTCCTCCCCCTTTGGGGGACGGGGCGCGGGTGCCGACCGCGCTGCCGGGGCCTCCGTATCCCACCCCGGCTCGCAAGCTCGCCACCCCTCCCAATGGGAGGGGAAAAGGAACGGGTAGAACCAAGCGCCGACGGCTCGCAAGCTCGCCAGCCTTCGTCTTCTTCCCCTCCCCCTTTGGGGGAGGGGAAAAGGAACGGCGGGTGGCCGACCGAGACGCCGAAGGCGAGCAACGGCCGGGGCGGGGGAAGGCCGGCCCGACAGCCGAGGAAGGAACGGGAGGGTCAGGCCGGGGTAATGGTCAGGGACAGCGGGCTGGCGCCGATCTGGGTCTTGTTCCCGCCTTCGGTTCGTGTGATCCCGGTCGCCAACACCTCGGCGGCGATGAGGTCGCGGTGCTGCTCGACGGCGCCAGCCAGCCCGGGGTCGGGGGTGTCCCAACCAACCTCGATGCGATCGGTCACGGCCAGCCCGAGGTCGCGGCGCATCGCCTGGATCCTGCTGATGACGTCGCGGGCCATGCCCTCGGCGACCAGGGCGGGGTCGAGGGCGTCGTCGAGGGCGACGCACAGCGGCCCCTCGGTCCCCACGATCCGTCCCGGTCGCGCCTGGCGGCGGACCACGACGTCGTCGGGCCCGATGGCCCGACCGGCGACGGTGAGCGTCTCCCCGGCGGCGATCCGTTCGACGCTGGTGTGGTCGAGCTCCTCGATGGCGGCGGCGACCTCCGGGGTCTTCGCCCCCAGCCGGCGTCCGAGCAGCCGAAAGTTGGGCTTGGCGGTGAGCTCGACCACCGCTGACTCGTCGGTGTCGACCAGCACGGTCTTGACGTTGAGCTCCTCGGCGATGAGATCCCGGTGGGTGACGACCGCCTGCATGGCGCGCTCGTCCCGCGTCACCACCGTCACCGCCGCCAGCGGCTGCCGCACTCTGACCTCGTGGTGCCTGCGCAGCGAGTGGCCCAGGTTGGCGACGGCCCTGACCACCTGCATGTCGGTCTCGAGCTCGACGTCGATCACCGTCTCGTCGCTCAGCGGGTAGTCGGTGTGATGGATGCTGACCGGCGCCGCCTGATCGACCGGCCGCACCAGCGTCTGGTACAGGTGCTCGGTGACGAACGGGAGCACCGGGGCCGCCACCTTGGCGAAGGTCACCAGGACCTCGTACAAGGTGGCGAATGCCGCCAGCTTGTCGGCGTCCTCGGTGCCGGTGCGCTTGCTCCAGAAGCGCCGCCGGGAGCGGCGGATGTACCAGTTGGTCAGCTCGTCGACGAACCCGAGGATCGGATTGATCACGGCGAACAGGCGGTACCGCTCCATCTCGTCGTTGACCGAAGCGATCAGCGACTGGAGCACGGACATGATCCAGCGGTCGAGCTCCGGCCGCTCCTCGAGCGGAGGCGCCGCCGCCAAGTCGGTGGCGGTGATCCCGTCCGCCTCGGCGAACGTGGTGAAGAACGAGAAGGCGTTCCACAGCGGCAGCAGCACGCTGCGCACATACGACCGCACACCGTCCTCGGAGAACCGCAGCGGATCGGCCCGCACCAACGGCGAGTCGATGAGGTAGGCGCGCAGGGCGTCGGCGCCGAAGGTGTCGAGCACGGCGTCGGGCTCCGGGTAGTTCTTGAGCCGCTTCGACATCTTCCGCCCGTCCTCGGCCAGGATCAACCCGGTGACCACGCAGTTGCGGAAGGGAATCTGGTCGAACAACGCCGCCGCCAGGACCACCAGGGTGTAGAACCAGCCCCTGGTCTGGTCGAGACCCTCGGCGATGAAGTCGGCGGGGAAGCGCCGGGCGAACCGCTCCTGGTTCTCGAAGGGGTAGTGGATCTGGGCGTACGGCATCGACCCAGACTCGAACCAGCAGTCGAGGACCTCGGGGATGCGTGCCATGGTCCCGTCGCACCGATCGCACCGGAAGGTGACCGGGTCGACGAACTCACGGTGCAGGTCTTCGAGCCATACCCCGGACCGCTCCTGCAGCTCGGCACGGGAGCCGATGCAGACCTGGTGGTCGCCGGTGTCGCACACCCACACCGGGATGCAGCTACCCCAGTAGCGGTTGCGGCTGACCGCCCAGTCCCGGGCCTCGGTCAGCCAGTTGCCGAACCGCTTGGTGCCGACCACCTCCGGCACCCACAGGATCTCCTCGTTGAGCTGGGCCATCCGGTGGCGGAAGGTCTCGACGGCGACGAACCAGGTGGGGATCGCCTTGTAGATGAGCGGGGTGTCGGTGCGGTAGCAGAACGGGTAGGCGTGGACGATCCGCTCGTTCCGGAGCAGAGCCCCAGACGTCTCCAGCATGTCGACCAGCACCCGGTCGGCGTCCTTGATGTTCATCCCGGCCACCTCGGGTACCTGTTCGGTGAAGCTGCCCTGGGCGTCCACCGGGTCGACGATCAGGTCGATACCGGCGGCGGCGAAGGCGGCGAGGTCGGCCTCACCGAATGCAGGGGCGAGGTGGACCAGACCGGTGCCCTCCTCGGTGGTGGCCTCCGGGAGCGGGACCACCACGAAGGCTCCCCGCGCCGCCAGGTCGGCGAAGTGGGGAAAGACGGGCTGGTAGGTGGCGCCGACCATCTCCGCCCCCGTGGTGCGGGCCAGCACCTCGGGCGACTCGAACACGGTGCCGGCCAGATCGGCCGCAACCCAGGTGCGATGGCCGCCGTCCCTGACCGCGGCGTACTCGATGTCGGTGCCCACCCCGACCCCGAGGTTGGCGGGGATGGTCCATGGCGTCGTCGTCCACACCGCCAGCCGGTCGCCCGGCTCGACCGGGCCCGATCCGTCCACCACCTCGAGGCGGACCGTCAGCGAGGGGTCTTCGACATCGCGGTAGCCGCCGAGGTTGACCTCGAAGTTTGACAAAGGGGTCACCGCCCCCCACGAGTAGGGGAGCACCTTGAACGAGTGGTAGACCAGCCCCTTGTCCCAGAGGGTTCGGAAGACCCACCACACCGTCTCCATGAACGTGGGATCCATGGTGCGGTAGTCGTCCTCGAAGTCGACCCAGCGCCCCACCCTGGTGGTGATGGCCTCCCACTCGGCGGCGGCGTGCTCCACCAGGGCGCGGCAGGCGGCGTTGTACCGGTCGATACCGTACTCGGCGATCTCGACCGGACCGGAAATTCCGAGCATGCGCTCCACTTCCATCTCCACGGGGAGCCCGTGGGTGTCCCACCCGAACCGGCGCTCGACCCGGTGCCCCCGCATCGTCCAGTAGCGGGGCACCACGTCCTTGATCACCGCCTGGAGCACGTGGCCGTAGTGCATGGTCCCGGTGGCGAACGGGGGCCCGTCGTAGAAGGTGTACTCGGAGTCGGCGGGACGGCGCTCCACCGACCCGTGGAAGGCGTTGGTGTCCTTCCACAGCTCGAGGACGGCGTGGTCGAGCCGGGGGAGATCCACGTTGGGGGCGACCCGGGTGAACAGGGGTTTGGTGACGTCGCTCACGGATCTACCTCGGGCCGGCTCGGGGCTCCCGGGGCGGGTAGGACCGGCTCCGGGGGGCCGGGATGGTACACGGGAGACGCCGGACCGCCGGCACGGCATGGCGGCGGGGACGGCGGGTTTGCGACCGGGTTGATGGTATCGTCCCCTGCCCCAAGGAGGTCCTTTGGCCCGCAAGCTCGCCACGTCGACCCTGGCCAAGCTTCGAGTCCGACTCGAGGATGAGCAAGCGCGATTCGAGGGTGTGATCAGCGAGTTCGACCGCCAGCGAGAGCTGAGCCGTCTGGCGGAGACCTCGGCCGAGCACTCCGCCGATCCCGACAGCGCAGACGGGGGCTCGCTCGCCTTCGAGATGGAGATGGAGCTGTCCAAGCAGGAGAATGCCAGGGAGCTGCTCGACAAGGTGAACCACGCCCTGCGCCGCATGGACGACGGCGTCTACGGGATCTGCGAGGTTTCCGGCAAGCCGATCCCCGTGTCCAGGCTCGAGGCGCTTCCGTACGCCACGACGCTCGTGAAATACGCCGACCGCGTCTGAGCGGCCCCGGCCGCCGGATGGGATGACCGACTCGTGATCGAGCCGCAGACCAAGCCCGCCGGACGACCCTCCACCAGGTTCGCCTTCGCCATCGGGATCGCCCTCGCCGTGGTGTTGATCGATCAGGTCACCAAGCGATGGGCCGTCGCCAACCTCGCAGACGAGCCGAACGTCCTCATCGAGGGCTGGCTCGAGCTCGATCTGGCCTTCAACCCCGGCGCCGCCTTCTCCAGCCTGCAGGGCGCGGGCCCGCTGCTCGCCATCGCCGCCGTCGCCATCGCCGGCTGGATCACGATCATCATCCGCAAGGCGACCACCCGCACCGCCGAGGTGATGACCCTGGCCCTGGTGCTGGGAGGCGCCGTCGGCAACCTGGTCGACAGGGTCACCCGCGGCGCCGGCCTCCTCGACGGAGCCGTGGTCGACTTCATCGAGCCGTCGTTCTTCCCCACCTTCAACGTGGCTGACGCCGCCATCAGCATCGGGGCGATCCTGCTGCTGATCGTCACCATCCGTCACGCCGACCACGGGGGGGAAGGCCCCGGGGAACCAGGCCCGCCGTGACCGTGGAGGTCACCCGGGTGGTGGTACCTGCCGATCTCGAAGGGGTGCGCGCCGACCGCGTCGTCGCTGGGCTGACCGATCTTCCCCGCTCTCGGGTGCGCCGGCTCATCGAGGAGGGGAGGGTCACCGTCGCCGGTGAGCCGATCACCCCTTCGCAGCGGCTGGCCTCGGGGACCGAGGTGACCGTCTCCGTCGACCGGGTCGACGACGCCGTGCTGGCCGAGGATGTTCCGTTCACGGTGGTGTACGAGGACGACGCCGTGCTTGTTGTCGACAAGCCGGCCGGGGTGGTGGTGCATCCGGGGGCAGGGGTCTCCGGGGGAACGTTGGTGGCGGGGATCCTCGCCCGGTTTCCCGCCCAGGCCGAGCTGGTGGAGCAGCGCTTCGGGCTTGTCCACCGCCTCGACAAGGACACCTCGGGCCTGCTCCTCGTCGCCCGCAGCGCCGGGGCGTACCGCAACCTCCAGGCGCAGCTGCGGCGACGGGAGGTGGCCCGCACCTATCTGGCCCTGGTGGCGGGAGATCCCCCCGCCGCCAGGGGGACGATCGACGCCCCGATCGGACGCAACCCGGCGGCCCCCATGAGGATGGCGGTGGTCAGCCGGGGTCGGGCCGCCCGCACCCACTACCGGCGGCTGGCCGGGTGGGCGGATGCCAGCCTGCTCGAGGTGTCGCTCGAGTCGGGGCGGACCCACCAGATCAGGGTCCATCTCGCCGCCGTCGACCTCCCCGTCGTCGGCGACCGCACCTACGGGCGGAAGCGGTGGGTTGGGGCCGCTCCCTCCGCCGAGACCGTTGCCGCCCCGGCGGGACCGGATGTCGCCGGGCGGCGCCACCGGGCGGACCCTGGACGCCAGTGGCTCCACGCGGTGCGGCTCGTCTTCGCCCATCCCGTCGACGGCGATCGGGTCGTGGTCGAGTCGCCCGTTCCCGCCGACCTGGCGGCCGCCCTGACCCGTCTCGGTGCCCCGCGGTCCGGAGCGGTCCCGTCCCTGGCCCAACCCGAGGACACCGGACCGGGTATAACTCATATAACCTGACCGGAACCGGGAGGCGCGCCATCGCCCACTACGAGCCGCTGTCCAACCTCGACAGCTCGTTCCTCGCCCTCGAGAGCCGCACCACACACATGCACGTCGCCGGTCTGGTGACCTTCGAGGTGGGCCCGCTGCGCACCGAGGACGGCGGGATCGATGTCGGGAAGCTCCGCCGCCACATCGCCTCCAAGCTGCATCTCATCCCCCGCTACCGGATGCGTCTGGCCCACGTCCCCGTCGAGCGGCACCCGGTGTGGGTGGACGACGACCACTTCACCATCGAGTACCACGTCAGGCACACCAGCCTGCCCCGCCCCGGCGACGACGCCCAACTGATGGCGCTGATGGGCCGCCTCTCCTCCCAGCAACTCGACCGGAGCAAGCCCCTGTGGGAGATGTGGATCATCGAGGGCCTGTCCGACGACCGGTTCGCCCTGATCTCCAAGACGCATCACTCGATGATCGACGGCATCTCCGGGGTCGACATCATGACGGTCCTGCTCAACCTGGTCCCGGACGGGTCGGTGGTCGACGCCGAGCGATACGTGCCCCGCCCAGCTCCGAGCGGCGCCGAGTTGATCATCCGGGAGGCGGCGCGACGCACCGGCCGGGTGGTTTCCGCCTTCGGGGGGATGCGAGACCTGCGCGATGACGCCCAGGCGGTGGCGTCCGACTCGATCCGCAAGCTGCGGGCCATGGGTCACTCGCTCGGCTCCGGCTGGCTCACCCAGGCGAGTGAGACCCCGCTCAACGGTCGGGTCGGGCCCAACAGACGCTTCGGTACCCTCGATATGGACCTGGCCGGGGTGAAGACGATCAAGAACTCCCTCGGGGGGAGCGTCAACGATGTCGTGCTGGCCATCGTGGCCGGCGGGGTGCGCCACCACCTGACCGTCAACCACGGCGAGGATGTCGAGGACGTGGATTTCCGGGTGATGGCGCCGGTGTCGGTGCGGTCCCGCCATCAGCGGGGCACCATGGGCAACCAGGTGGCGATGTGGCTGGCGACGCTGCCCATCGCCGAGGCCGACCCGGCCGCCAGGCTGGGGGCGGTGCGGAGGGAGACCGATCGGCTCAAGGCGACCGAGCAGGCGCTCGGAGCCGAGACGCTGGTCCGGTTGAGCACCGGCGCCCCCATCACCTTGGTGTCGCTGGCGGCTCGGCTTGCCTCCAACGTCCGGCCGTTCAACATGACGGTGACCAACGTGCCCGGGCCCCAGTTCCCGCTCTACCTGCTCGGATCGAGGATGCTCGCCACCTATCCGCTGGTGCCGCTGTGGGAGGGCCACGGCGCAGGCATCGCCATCTTCAGCTACGCCGGCAGGCTCCACTGGGGCTTCAACGCCGATTGGGACGTGCTCGCCGACCTCGACAGGTTCATCGCCTCCGTCGAGCACGCCTACGAGGAACTGGCCGCAGCGGCGACGGCGGCCACCGCCTCCGGTGCCGGTACCGCGCCGGTCGATGCGGTGAAGACCCCGAGGAAGCGTCCCCCGATGGGGGCGAAGAAGCCGGCCCTCTCCGACGAGACCGCCGCCGCCGCAGCGACACCCGCCAAACCGTCCACCGCCAGCAAGCCGGCACCCAAGTCATCGAGCGCGAGGCAGCGGGCGGCGAAGTCCACCGCGACTGGCACCACCCGAGCCGATCCGTCGCCGGCCTCGACGCCCAGACCCGGCACGACCACCGCCAAGCCGGCGACCCGGAAGCCGAAGGCACCTGAGGACACGGCCGCGCAGTCGAAGCCCGCCGCCGCCAAGGACCGCACCGCCAAGGACCGCACCGCCAAGCCTGAGACCGACAACCCTTCATAGGTCGACTGCGGGCGAGCCTGCCCAAGAGACCGGTAGGCGGCGGTGCTCGTTCGACCGAGGGCCGACTCCGCCCCCCGACAATCCCCTCAATCGGTGGTGAAGCCGGGGGGTGGTCAGGATGCCGGGCCTGGGGCATGAGTGTTGGCATGCCGCAATCAAGGCGATCAACGAACCATCACCACGGCGGCCACGGCTCGCTGCGAAACTGTCGCATGTGATACTTCCGGCGGCCCGGCCCGGCGACGCGTTAGCGGTAATGCACCGCGAGCTCGAGTTCTCCTTCTTCATGATGCGCAGGACGACGAGTCGGTGGGGCGTGCACTCGATGCTCTACGCAGCTGAGCCTTGGGCTGTCATCCATGGCAGCTTGTCTGGCCCGGTCCCTCCGGGTGTGAAGCGCAGAGCCGCCGAGTCGTTCGTCAGGCAAGCTCGCGAGTATTTCACCGCGGCCGAGCGAGCGGACACCATCGAGACGCGTCCCCTCCTCTACTACTACTCGTTCCTGAACCTTGGAAAGGCTCTCGCGATAGCGGGGGGACGAGCACTGGTCGGCAAGTTCAGCCATGGTGTCGCGCACGTAGGCAATACCGGCCACGCGATCTCAAGCTCCGAACTCCAGTTCCAGCGGTCTGGCACGAGTTCCATCTCGGCCCTCGACGGACTGCACCGGGTACTCGAGGGCCAACAGCTACCCGCGGGACGTGTTCCAGTGGCAGAGTTGGTTGCACAGTCTGTCGTGGCGCATCGGCTCTGGCGGGAGGCCGCCAACCGGAAGGAGCGCTTTCTTGCGGTCGATCGCGTGCTCCTTCGACATGACGGAGTAGCGAAGTCCATCTGGGCCACGCTGGAGGTGCGGGCGGACACGATGAAGTCTCGTGGTCGCGGGATTAGCGAGACCGTGACGAAAGCGTCCCTGAGTCCTGCGTTTCGGGCCGTGGCCGACTCGGATGTCGATGGCGTCACCTATCGGAACTTCGAGCAGGTCACGCCCATCGTTTACCAAGCCCGTCCCTCTGACAAGGTCATGGACGTGGTGTTGGTAGTCCGCCCGCGTCTGTGGCAAACGGTGACCTCCGCGCCGCCGTACCGTCGCTACTACCTCTATCTTTCGGGGGCCGGAGGGCAGCGGCATCCACAGTGGCTTAGCATCTACACGATCCTCTTCTGGCTTGGCAGTCTCACCCGGTATCAGCCAGTTGACCTCCTCGAACTGCTCGAAGGTCCGTACGGAGCCTTCTTCCGCGAGTTTCTGGCCACCCAGCCGTCGCAACTCCTCTACATCCTCGCTTCGGAGTTCAAGCACCAGGATGTCGCCCGCGCCGCTGTCGTGTAAGCGACGCAACGGCCGTCCCGGCAGCCGCGGCATCGCTCGGGCTTCCGGATAGGGCCTACTCCCCCCTCAGGGCTAACTAACTAACTAATACAAGAACATCGGCTTGCCGGTGATGTGACGCACCTTGGGCCGGTAGTTCTCGGCGTCGTACAGCTCGCCGACGTCCACCCGCTTGACCCCCTCCCGCGTCACCGAGATCGGTACCGCCGTGTAGGTGCCGGCGCGCAGGGCGACCATGCGCCCGCTCGCCCCCTCGACGGCGAGATCGACCGCCATCACCGCGTAGTTGCTCGCCACCATCAGGTCGAGCGAGTCCGGGCTACCCGAGCGCATCAGGTAGGCGACCTGCTGGTACACGATGCCCTCCCCGGTGCGCTCCTTGAGCAGGGCACTGGTGATCTGCCCAATGCCTCCCAGCTTGCGATGGCCATATGCGTCGGCATCTCCGGCCACCATCATCTCGCCGCCGATGATCGTCGCCCCTTCCGAGATGGTGAGCATGGCGTAGCTCGACGGATTGGCCGCCTTGTCGGCCATGAGCATCCCGGCCAGGCGGTCGATGTCGAACGGCACCTCGGAGATGATGGCCCGGTCGACCCCGGCGAGGTAGGCGGTGATCAGCGAGGTCTCCCCGCTGTACCGACCGAACAGCTCGACCACCGCCAGCCGCTCGTGGGAGCCGGTCGAGGTGCGCAGGGCGTGGATGAACTGGACGCCCCTGGTGACCGCGGTCGAGAAGCCGATGCAGTAGTCGGTCCCGTGGACGTCGTTGTCCATCGTCTTGGGGATGGCGATCACCCGGACCCCCTCGTCGTGGAGCCGCAGCCCGTACGACAGGGTGTCGTCGCCGCCGATGGGGATCAGCACGTCGATGCCCTGCGATTCGAGCACCCGGAGGGCGTGTCGGGTCAGGTCGTGGGGCCCGTCCCCGCTCACGGATCCCGCCAGGAAGGCGGGCACGTCGGCGGTGGCCACCTTGCCGGGGTTGGTGCGCGAGGTGTGGAGGATGGTGCCGCCGGTGCGGTCGATGGTGCGCACCGCCACCGGGTCGAGGGGGACGAAGTGGTCGGCGACCGTGTCGGGGTCTTCGGGGTTGGTGTGGAACAGCGCCGCCCACCCCCGGCGTAGCCCGACCACTTGGTGGCCGGCGGCGGCCGCCCGATTGACCACGGCCTTGATGCACGGGTTCAGCCCGGGGACGTCACCACCTCCGGTGAGGACTCCGATGCGCATGTGGCTCCTTTGCGGTCGGGTTCGGCTCGGCCCTCAGCGGGCGAGCACGGCGATGAGGTCGGCGTACGACAGGTCGTTCTCCCGGCTCCGCCCGGTCACCTCGACCAGGGGGAGCGTCTCGATGTGGGTTCCGGTGAGGGCGGTCATCACATCGTGCTCGCCGGCGACAAGCGCGTCGACGGCGGCGGCGCCGAGCCTGCTGGCGAGGATGCGATCGAACGAGGACGGGCTACCGCCCCGCTGCACGTGACCGAGCAGGGTGACCCTGATCTCGAACCCGAGGTTGGAGTGCTCGCAGTGGCTCGCCAGGTCCTGGATCCCGAGGCGGGCGCCCTCGGCCACCATGATGAAGGCGTGGTTCTTGCCCCGGGCGTAGGCACGGGTGACCGCCGCCACCACATCCTCGAGGGTGGTGTCGGCTTCGGGGACGATGGCGATCTCGGCGCCGCATGCGATCGCGCTGAGCAGGGCCAGGTAGCCGCTGTTGCGGCCCATGGTCTCCACCAGGAAGACCCGCTCGTGCGACTGGGCGGTGTCGCGCAGCCGGTCGACCGCCTCGACGATGGTGTTGAGGGCGGTGTCGACCCCAACCGCCATCGTGGTACCCCACAGGTCGTTGTCGATGGAGGCGGGAACACCGACCGCCGGCACCCCCTCGGTGTCGAGGGTGTGGGCTCCGGTGAGCGAGCCGTCCCCGCCGATCACGACCAAGGCGTCGATCCCCTCGGTGGCGAGGTTGGACCGGGCGGCCGCCCTGCCTTGCTCGGTGCGCATCTCGTCGCACCGGGCGGTCTGCAGGATGGTGCCTCCGCGGTGGTTGATGTCGCCGACGTCGCGGGGCTGCAGCCTCCGCATCGACCCGGTGATCAGCCCCTCGTAGCCGGCCATGATCCCGACGGTCTCGATCCCGACGGCGTCAGCGGCCCGGACCACGGCCCGCACCGCCGAGTTCATCCCGGGTGCGTCACCCCCAGAGGTGAGCACCCCGATCCGCCGCACCTTCATGCCTCGTCCTCTCCACCCCGGGGCCCCGCACCGGGTGCCGACCGGGGCGGCGATGGTACCCGGGCGGCGCCGGGCGAGCCCCGGGCCAACATTCGTTTTCGCACACTTTCGTTGCACCCTGCGTCGTGCTTACATGGGTGTAGTTCACTTCGGAGCCAGGTTGAGCACGGATAGCTTCGCCCACCTGCATGTTCATACCGAGTTCTCGATGCTCGACGGTGCGGCGCGGGTGAAGGATCTGGTCTCGGCGGTGGCCGGCGACGGACAGCCCGCGGTGGCGATCACCGACCATGGCGTGCTCTACGGCGTCGTCGACTTCTACCAGGCGGCACGGGCGAAGGGGGTCAAACCGATCATCGGGATCGAGGCGTACGTCACCCCGGGATCCCGGTTCGACCGCCCGCCCCGCCGCCAGGACCAGCGCTACCACATGACCCTGCTGGCGACCTCCGAGGTGGGATACCGCAACCTGCTCACCCTGTCGTCCAGGGCCTTTCTCGACGGCTTCTACTACAAGCCGCGCATGGACCGGGAGCTGCTCGCCGCCCACAGCGAGGGCATCATCGCCACCTCGGGCTGTCTCGGCGGCCACGTCGCCCAGCTGCTCGCCCCCGACGCCTCCTCCGAGGAGCAGAACCAGCAGCAGGTGCGCGACTACCGGGCAGCGGTCGAGGCCGCCGCCATGTACCAGGACATCTTCGGTCGGGAGAACTTCTTCATCGAGGTCCAGGACCACGGGATCCCGGCGCAGCGGAGGGTGATGCCCGATCTGCTCCGGGTGGCTGGGGAGATCGGGGCGCCCCTGCTGGCGACCAACGACAGCCACTACACCTTCGCCGCCGAGGCGGACAGCCACGACGTGCTGCTCTGCATCCAGACCGGTGCCCAGCGCTCGCAGACCGAGAGGTTCCGGTTCGAGTCCGAGGAGTTCTACCTCAAGACGGCGTCCGAGATGCGGGCGCTGTTCCCGGATGACGCGTTCCCCGACGCCTGCGACAACACCCTGGCGATCGCCGAGCGGTGCGACGTCCGGCTGGAGTTCGACCGCATCCTGCTTCCGCAGTTCCCGGTGCCTGAGGGCGCTACCGAGCCCACATACCTGCGTGAGCTGGTCATGGAGGGCGCTCGGCGGCGCTACGGCGACCCGCTTCCCGAACCGGTGGCGGACCGGATCGGTTACGAGCTCGGGGTCATCTCCGACATGGGTTTCTCGGCGTACTTCCTCATCGTGTGGGATCTGATCCGCTACGCCACCGAGCGGGGGATCAGGACCGGTCCCGGCCGGGGGAGCGCGGCGGGTTCGATCGTCGCCTACTGCCTGGGGATCACCAAGCTCGACCCGCTCGAGTACGGGCTGATCTTCGAGCGGTTCCTCAACCCCGGCCGCCGTCAGATGCCCGACATCGACATGGACTTCGACGAGCGCTACCGCTCCGAGGTCATCCGCTACTGCGCCGAGCGTTACGGCTCGGACCACGTCGCCCAGATCGTCACCTTCTCCACCATCAAGGGACGCCAGGCATTGCGGGACGCCGCCAGGGTGCTCGGCTATCCGTACGGTTTGGGCGACCGGGTCGCCAAGCTGATGCCGCCGCCGATCCTCGGCAAGGAGGCGACGCTGGGCGACTGCCTCGAGGAACCCGGCCACGACGCCGCTTCGGAAAGCAGGGACTTCCATCGCGACGCCGCCGGTCTGCGCCGGGAGTACGAGACCGATCCCGAGGCGCGTGAGGTCATCGACACCGCCCGCGGGCTCGAGGGGCTGCGTCGCCAGGACTCCATCCATGCCGCCGCAGTGGTGATCTCCCCGGTCCCGCTGATCGAGATCGTCCCCCTCCAACGCAAGGGGGAGGATGCCGAGATCGTCACCCAGTACGAGTTCAGCGGGGTCGAGGCGCTCGGTCTCCTCAAGATGGACTTCCTCGGACTGCGCACCCTGGCCACCATCGAGCGCTCGCTCGAGCTGATCGAGCGCACCACCGGGGAGCGGGTGGACATCGACGCCATCCCGCTCGACGATCCCAAGGTCTACGCCATGCTCCAGAACGCCGACTCGATGGGAGTGTTCCAGTTCGAGGGCGGGCCCATGCGGTCCCTGATGCGCACCCTGATCCCCGAGGAGTTCGAGCACCTCATCGCCCTCAACGCCCTGTACCGACCGGGCCCGCTGGGCGCCAACATGCACACCGAGTACGCCGACCGCAAGAACGGGCGCAAGCCGGTCGAGCTCCCCCACCCCGATCTGGCCGACATCCTCGGCGACACCTACGGGATCATGGTGTACCAGGAGCAGGTGATGCAGGTCGCCCAGAAGATGGCCGGCTTCTCGATGGCCGAGGCCGACGATCTGCGCAAGGCGATGGGCAAGAAGATCCCGGCGGTCATGCACCGCCAGCTCGACCGGTTCGTCGCCGGGTGCCTGGCCAACGGACACGACGAGAAGCTGGCCAAGGACCTGTTCGGCTTCATCGAGCACTTCGCCGGGTACGGCTTCAACCGCTCCCACTCCGCCGCATACGCCCACATCGCCTACCAGACGGCGTGGCTCAAGGCGCACCATCCCGCCGAGTACATGGCCGCCCTGCTCACCGCAACCAAGCGGGACAAGGACCGCACCGCCCTGTACCTCACCGAGTGCCGCACGATGGGGGTACGGGTCCTGGTGCCCGACATCAACCGCTCGGACTCCGACTTCGCCGCCGTCGACCGAGAGATCACGTTCGGGCTCTCCGCCATCCGCAACGTCGGCGAGACGGTGGTCGACCACATCCTGGCCGAGCGCGACAAGAACGGCCGCTTCGAGTCGTTCCAGGACTTCGTCGACCGGGTCGACATCAGCGTGCTCAACCGCAGGGTCGTCGACTCGCTGATCAAGGCGGGAGCCTTCGACGTCTTCGATCACCCCCGCCGCGGGCTGGCGGAGATGTCGATGGAGCTGGTCGACCACACCTTGCAGCGGCGCCGCGCCGAGGACATGGGCCAGTTCTCGCTGTTCGGGGGCAGCCAGGCGGCGGTGCCCGAGGAGCAGATCCCGGTCCCCGAGCTGCGCTGGGACAAGCGGACCAGGCTGGGATTCGAGAAGGAGATGCTGGGGCTGTATGTGTCGGACCATCCGCTGTTCGGGATGGAGCGGGCGCTCCGCTCGTTGTGCACCACCACCGTGCGCGGGCTGTGGGACCTCACCGACCGGGCCGAGGCGACGATCGGCGGGATCGTGGGGTCGATCACCCGCCGCTACACCAAGGACCGCAGGACCATCCTCTTCTTCACCCTCGAGGACCTGGAGGGGTCGACCGAGGTCGTCGCCTTCCCCGACACGGTGGAGAAGGCGGGGCCGCTGGTGCGGGAGGACGCCCTGGTGGTGGTGTCGGGCCGGGTCGACCACCGCGGCGACGACGTCAAGTTCGTCGCCAGGGAGATCAGGGAGCCCCGGCTCGACGCAGAGGACACGGTGCGGGTGAGGGTGGCGGCCGTCGAGATGAGCCGCTCGGTCGTCGACCAGCTCAAGCAGATCCTGGCCGAGCACCCGGGATCGGCGACGGTGTACCTGCACATGCGGTCGGAGGCGGGGGAGAAGGTGATGCGGCTCGGTGACGACCACAAGGTGGAGCCCCGGTCGTCGCTGTTCGCCGACCTGCGCGGGCTGCTCGGGGTGGGTGCGGTGCTGTGAGCCCGGCGACGCGCCGGCCGCGCTGGGCGGTGCTGGCGCTCCCCGTGGCCGCCACCTGGTCGCTGGCATACGTGGGGCTGGGCATCTCGTGGCTGGTCGGTGCGGGTGGCAACCCGGCCGACCCGGCCGTCGACGACGGAGTCGAGTTTGTCCCTGCTCGGCACCTGGGGCCCGCAGACCGGAGCCGCCGTCGTCACTGCGTTGGCCGGGCTGGGTGTGCTCCTCGCCGCGGCGCTGCCGATCCTGCCGGCCGGCCCGGGACCGGACGGAACGCTGCGCCGGCTGGCGGCCGTGCTGGCCGCCGGGCTGGGGCTGGTCCTGGCCGTGGCCCTGCCGGACTTCCGGCTCCTCGCAGCGCTCGGCTACCTGCCGATCATCGGGGTGATGGCGCTGTCCGGCTCGGTCCCCGAGGGGAACTCCACGATCTGGTCCTGGCCGATCATCAACATGGCCGTACTCACGGTCGCCGGTCTGTCCTGGGTCGCGGCCGCGGTGGTCGGCCACCGACGTGACGCCGGTGCCTGCCTTCGCTGTGGCCGGGTCCGGGGCCGGGCCGGGCCGGCCTGGGCCACCCCGCATGGCGCGGCGCGCTGGGGTCGGTGGGCGACCGCGGTGGCGGTGGCGGTACCGGTGGGCTACGCCATCACCCGCCTTGCCTGGGCGCTGGGCATCCCGCTCGGTGCCAGCCAGCGGCTGCTCGACGAACTGGGCGACGGCGTCTACATCGGCGCCGGTCTCGCCACCCTGGGTCTGGGGGGCGCCGTCCTCACGCTCGGGTTGGTCCAGCGTTGGGGCGAGGTGTTCCCGCGGTGGGTGCCAGGGCTCCGCGGTCGGCGGGTGCCGGTGGCGGTGGCCGTGGTGCCGGCGAGCATCGTCTCGGTGGTGGTCGCTTCGGCTGGCCTCATGTTCGTGCGTTTCGGTGTTACCGGGAAGCTGGCGGAGAGCTTCCCGGGCGAGAGCGGAGATGTCGCCGCCTGGCTGCCGGAGATGTTCTGGCCGGTCTGGGGCGTGGCGCTGGCGGCCGCCACGTGGGCGTACTGGTTGCGCCGGCGGAGCGGATGCGAGCTGTGCGGTGCAGACTCGGCGCCGGCGGAGGCGCCGGCGGCAGGAGGAGCGGGACGTTCTCGGGACTGAGCTTGGGCGCGGTGGCGAAACCCGCGGGACGGGTTGCCGTCGGGCGTCCCGTCGGCGACACTGCGATATGGGACACGCCCATTCGCCCTGAGCCTCGATGCATGACACCGACCTGATCGACATCATCGCGGTCGGCTTGGCGTTGGCCTTCGTGCTCGGAGCGGTGGCTAACCGGCTCCGCTTGTCCCCTCTGGTCGGATACCTCCTCGCCGGCATCCTGGTCGGTCCGTTCACGCCTGGTTTCGTCGGCGATCAGGAGTTGGCCCAGCAACTCTCCGAGATCGGGGTGATGCTGCTGATGTTCGGGGTCGGGCTGCACTTCTCGCTCGAGGACCTCAACGAGGTCAGGACGATCGCCATCCCCGGGGCTGTCACCCAGATCGCCGTCGCCACCCTGCTCGGCTCGGCCATGGCCTGGGGATTGGGCTGGAGCTGGCTCGAAGGCCTCGTGTTCGGGCTCGCCCTCTCGGTGGCCAGCACCGTGGTGCTGTTGCGGGCGCTGGAGGATCGGCGGCTGCTCGACACCAAGCGGGGCAAGATCGCCGTCGGCTGGCTGATCATCGAGGATCTGGTCACGGTGCTCGCCCTGGTGTTGCTCCCGGTGCTGGCCGGGGCCCTCGGCGACGGGCACGTGGCCGGCGAGGGGATCGGTCCCGTCCTTGCCGCCCTCGGCCGGACGTTCATCGGGGTGACGCTGTTCGTGGTGGTGATGATGGTGGTGGGGAGGCGGGTGATCCCGTGGACGCTGGAGAAGGTGGCGGCGACCGGGTCCCGCGAGCTGTTCACCCTTTCGGTGCTTGCGATCGCCCTCGGGGTGGCATACGGCTCGGCCCGGTTGTTCAACGTCTCGTTCGCCCTCGGGGCCTTCTTCGCCGGGATGCTGCTCAACGAGTCCGAGCTGAGCGCCAAAGCGGCCAGCGACTCGTTGCCGCTGCGCGACGCCTTCGCCGTGCTGTTCTTCGTGGCGGTCGGCATGCTGTTCGACCCCGCCATCGTGGTGGAGCGTCCGTGGCAGGTGCTGGCCACGGTCCTGATCATCGTGTTCGGCAAATCGGCGGCGGCCTACGCCATCGTCCGCCTGTTCAAGCACCCCCCGGACGCCGCACTGACCATCTCGGCCAGCCTGGCCCAGATCGGTGAGTTCTCGTTCATCCTGGCCGGGCTGGCGGTCTCCCTCCAGATCCTGCCGGGCGACGGTCAGGATCTCATCGTGGCCGGCGCCCTGATCTCGATCATGGTCAACCCCTTCCTGTTCTCGGTGCTCGATCGCCGCCAGGCGAGAAAGGAGGCGGCGCAGGCCGCAGCGGCCCCGGAGTTGCCCCCCGGACCGTCGCTCGACGTCACCGACCACGCCATCATCGTCGGCTACGGAAGGGTGGGGAGCGTGGTCGCCGACGACCTGCGCCACCTGGGCATCCCGATCATCGTCATCGACGATGAGGACGACCTGGTGGAGCGGGCCCATGCCGCCGGCATCCCGGGCATCCGTGGCAACGCCGCGTCGAGCCGGGTGCTGGCAGAGGCGCGGCCGGAGCATGCCCGGATGGCCGTGCTCGCCATCCCCATGCCACTCGAGGCCGGTGAGGCGCTGGCCAAGCTGCGGATGATGAACCCTTCGCTCACCCTGGTGGCCAGGGCCCACAGCGATGCCGAGGTCGCCCACCTGCTCGAGCACGGCGCAGACGACGCCATCATGGCCGAGCGGGAGCTGGCCCACTCGCTGGCCGAACGGGTTCTGGAGATCCCCTCGCGGGCCCCGGACCACGTCGGCCCGGTGGTCACCCCGGAAGGGTGACCGCTGGGCTCAAGCCTCCTCCACCACCTCATGCCAGTAGGCGCGGAGAAACGGTTCCAGGTCGTCGACGACGCGGTAGGTGGTTCCGGTCAGGATCGTCGCCCCGGGCAGCATGTCGTCCTTCACCCGCTCGACGGCGATCTCGAGCACGGCGTCGGTCGGGATCCCTTCCATGGCTTCCTTGACGACCCGGGCCCGGCCGAAGATGGTTCCCGCCACGTCGGGTGGCGCCAGGATGCAGACGGCGACCCGCTCGTCGCCGAGGATGTTCTCGTAGGTCTGATGGGTGCGGTCGCAGCCGAACCGCAGACGGGCGGGCGAGAGGGCGCGGAGGCTTCCGAACGGTGCGGTGTGCGGGCCGCCGTCCTCGCCGATGGTGGCTACCACCGTCGTCAGCACCGGGGGCGACCTGGAAAGCATCTCGAGCATCGGCTCGGGCAGAACCACGCCACTCTCTGCGGCCATGCCTGGAGGCTACCCGTTGCAGGGGTGCTGCGGCTCGGCCCGCCCCGCCGGGCTTCAGCCGAAGAGGGCGTCGACCAGCTCGGTCGAGGCGTCGGCCTCGTCGCGGGCAGCCTCGGCACCCCAACGGGTCAGGGTCGTGGAGCGCCGTCCACGGGCCTGCCCGATCCCCTCGACCGCGTCGGGCTCACCCGCCGTCGCCCACGAGGCGGGCAGCACCCGGTTGAAGGGTCATGAGGGCGTTGTTACGGTCGGCGGGTGACCGCGCGTACTCACACCAGGCCGGATTCGCCCGCATGACGGCGGCTGGCCGGCACCTCCGTGGCCGCGGCGTTGCCTTCCTGCTCGGCAAGCCGGCCGAGCGGTCACCGGTGCTGCCCGACGTCGTGACGGCACTGCAGGAGGTGGGCGCCTCCGTCGTCGTCCACGTCCCCCGACCCGGCGAGGACCTACGAGCGCTCCCTGGTGTGCTCGAGGCCGACGTGATCGCGCTGCGCGGCCTGGGTCGCGCCATCCTCCGGGAGGCGGTCGTGGCGCTGGAGGGCACCGGCCACCACCGCTGCTGCAACCGACCCAGCGCGGCGCTCGCCGCGCTCGACCGGCCACGGCTGCTGATGATCCTCGCCGACGCCGGCGTGCCGGTGCCCGACAGCGAGGTCGCTACCGACTGGCAGGGCGTGCTGGCGAGGTCCGGCTCGCCGATCGTCGCCAAGGCCGTCGACGCGATGGCTGGCCGTGGCGCCGGGGTGGTGGTGGCGGCGAACGGGGCGCTGCCGACCACCGCCCCGTTCGCCGGCCCGTACCTGGTGCAGGAATACGTCGCCGGCGACGGCGCCGATCGCAAGCTCTACGTGGTGGGCGAACGGACGGCTGCGCTGCGAAAGCCCCGGCCACGAGACCGGGGCCCGGCCCGAGTGTTCGACCCGTCCCCGATGCTGGTGGGGATAGCGCGGGAGGCCGCAGCAGCGACCGGCCTCGAGCTCTGCGGCATCGATCTCATCGAGGGTCCGGACGGTCCCGTCGTGGTCGATGTCAACGCCTTCCCCAGCTGCAAGGACCTGCCGAACGGGGCTCGGTGGATCGGCGCCCATCTGGCGAACCTGGCCATGGCGGGTTGACCCTGGGGCGAGCCCGGGGTTGGCCCTCGGCCACCTCCGGGTGTCAGCCGAAGAGGGCACCGACCAGATCGGTCGAGGCGTCGGCCAGCAACGCCAAACCCTCCAGATCGGTGGGGGGTGAGGTGAGGAGAGGCACCGTGGCCACCGCCACCCGGTAGCTGGCGGCGAACTGGCGTCTGGTGTCGGCCTCGTGCCGGGCCTCGGCACCCCAACGGGCCAGGTTGTCGTGGAGCGCCGTCCACGAGGCCTGCCCGATCCCCTCGACCGCGTCCGGCTCACCCGCCGTCGCCCACGAGGCGGGCAGCACCCGGTTGAAGATCACCGCCGCCGGATCCACCGATGCGGTCGGAAGCTGGTCGAGGAACCGCCGCACCTCGCGCAGCGGGGTCGGCGAGGCGGTGGTGATCAGCACGGTGCGGGCCGCACGCAGATGCCGTTCGACCTCGGAGGCTCGCGACGCCAACCCGTCGTACAACGTGCGCAGGTCGAGCATGAACTCAGCGATATCCTCGAGCAGCGGCCCGCCCAGGATCGAGTCCGCCACCCGCAGCATCGGTCGGGCGGTGACCCGGTACAGCGCCCTCCTCCCCGGGATCCCCGCTCCGGTCAGCCAGGTGAGCAACCTTCCCCCGATCAGCTCCCGCATCGCCGCCGGGGCGAGCACGAAGTCGATCCCGCCGCCCGATGGCGGGGTGTCGACGATCACCCGGTCCCAGGCGCCGCTGTCGACGAAATCGGCCATCTGCTCGCCTGCGGCGTATGCCTGGGCAGCCGGGAACCGGTCGGCGACCGCCCGGAAGAAGGGGTTGACCACCAGCCTTTCCGCTACCTCGGGCTCGGCGTGCCTGGTGACGATCGCCTCCCATGAGGCGGTGACGTCGAGCATCGCCGCCCACAGGTTCTCCCGCCCGGCGACCTTGACCGGGCGGTTCCCCAGCCCGCCGACGCCGAGGGCATCGCCGAGACGGCGGGCCGGATCGACGGTCACCACCAGGGTCGAGACACCCCCCTCGGCGGACAGCACCGCCGCCGTTGCCGACACCGTGGTCTTGCCGACACCGCCGGCGCCCGCCACCAGCATGATCTCCGTGCGCTTCATCTCGCCTCCCCCCACGCTCCGCTGAGCTGGGCGGCCACCTCGGCCGGGGTGACCAGCCCGAACAGGTGGGGGAGGCGGGTGGCGTCGCCGAGGGCGTCGAGCCAGTACCGCTGATGGTCCTCCAGCGTGCTGTGGAACTCGGCGGCGTGCCGCATCGGCCCGTCGGGGAGGCGGGTGATCACGCCGTCGGACACGCCGAGCCGGGGAAGGACCCGGTTGGCGGCGACCAGGGCCAGGTCGACCAGCGGCTCGGTGGCGAGCTCGTCGAGCGAATCGACCGTCTCCAGGATGGGGAGCTCCTCGGGGAGGGTGACCAGGACCAGCCCGCTGCGGCGGGCGTCGAGGAGGAAGCGACGCATCGAGGCAGCCTGGTTCTGGACGATCCCGCTGGGTACGAGGCGCTCGATGGTGGCCGGCGCCCGCAGATAGGAGAGGAGCTGTCCGAGGGGCGGGGCGTCCACCACCACCAGGTCCCATCGCGACTGCTGCGCCTCGTAGATGGGCTTGCCCATCGAGATGATCTCCCGCACCCCGGGAACGGTGTCGACCAGGACGTTGAGGGCCTTGCTCAGCTGCCGCGTGGGGGTGCCCCGCGGCACCCTCAACTGCAGCTTGAGGTACTCGTCGAGGGCGCGGGCCCGGTCGATGACGGCGGCTTGGATCCCGGGGGCGACCGCTCTCGGGTCGGCGCCCAGGCTATCCACCCCGAGGTGGAGGGCGAGCCCCAGGCTGTCGACCATCCCCAGCGCCAGCACCCGCCGACCGAGACGGGCGGCGGCGATGGCTATGGAGGCGGCGACGGCCGACTTGCCCACCCCGCCCTTACCGGACACCAGGAGGAGGCGGCGATCGAGCACGACGCAAGGCTACCGACCCAGGCGATGCACCCGGCTGCGGGGACTCCGGCTGCGAGGACCACGGTGGTCTCCGTTACGCTGATCGCCCGGTCCCCGGAGGAGGCGGTTTCGTGGCCCAGCTCGATGTCGACGACTTCATCGCCCGGTTCCGGTCGCGGGCCGAGGCGGTTCGCAACCGGGGGGTCCCCCCGCTGGAGGGCGAGGCAAGACGCACCTTCATCGAGCAGATGGAGTTCGACCATCTCGACTACGCCCTGGTGGGGAGCGCCACGTGGTCGGTCGAGGACGACCACCTCGTCCTCAGGATCCCCCTCCGCTGATCTCGGTATCCCGGCCGTGTTCCTTTTCCCCTCCCCCTTTGGGGGAGGGGTGGCTGAGGTGATCGCCGCAGGCGGGCAAGGACAGCCGGGGCGGGGGAAGGCAGCCGGGTCGCGCCGCGGGCTGCGGTATCCCACCCCGGCTCGCAGAGCCTCGCCACCCCTCGTCCCTTTCCCCTCCCCCTTTGGGGGAGGGGTGGCTGAGGTGATCGCCGCAGGCGGGCAAGGACAGCCGGGGCGGGGGAAGGCAAGCCCGAAGAGGGCGGGGCGGGTCAGTCGGGGTCGGTGAGCCCGGCGGCGGCCCGTTTCGCCGCCGCCCGCCGCTCGCCGACGAGCCTGGCCAGGTCGTGGTCGGCGTGGTCGATGTAGGTCATGGCATCGGCGATGAGCCGATGGCCCGCCTGCTCGCCGATGAGCCGGTGCATGGTCTGGGCGATCCTGCGGTAGTCGGGGTGACCGCCCGCCTGGCTGCGCAGCTCGATGAGGTGGAATGCCTCGCGGGTGTCGAGCTGGAGGGCGAATCGGATGCGGTAGGCGAACGGCACCACGTACTGGCCGACGTCGTGCCCGAGATCGCCGCTGACCACATCGTGCAGGGCGGCGGTCCGCTCCATCGCCTCGGCCCACACCCCATCGGCGCCGATGTCGATGATCGCATCGGGGGTGACGTAGCCGTGAGCCGGTGACAGCCGCTGCCACTCGATGGTGAGCATGCGGTGACGCTGCAGGTCGCGAAAGATCCCGTAGTCGCACAGGATGTCGAAGCGATACCCGGTGCGCTCCATGCCCCTGCCCGGCTTGTGCCTGCGGTTGGTGCGGTCGCCGATCGAGGCGGCTACCAGGGCGGCCCGCTCCGTGGCGCCCATGGCGGCGACGGCGGCGAGGAGCTGGTCGTCGGGGAGGTCGCTGTACGGGTAGAGCGCCGCCGCCGCCGTCTTCAGCTCGCCGTCTGGGTCCCAGTCGACCAGGATCACCTCGGGTCTGGGCTCGGGCTCGATCCCGAGAGCGGCGGCGCGCCGGTCGAGATCGGCGGCGATGTCGGCGAAGTACCGGGTCCACACCGCGCCCCGCTCCGGGTTGTCGACCCTGTGCAGGAACGACGGGATCACCTTGCGCAGCTCGGTCAGCATCAGCCGCCCGTAGCCGCGCACCTCGGCCGAGGGATGGGCCGCCATCCGCATCAGCAGCATCTCGTAGCTCTGCCCGCTGGCGAAGATGCCGACGTTGGACAGGGTGGAGGCGGGCAGCAGCCCGCGCAGGTCGTCGCACGCCTTGGCCCTGATGGTCGATCGCCAGATGAAGGCGGAGTCGCCCTCCTGCCTGGGGAAGGCGGCCTCGTAGTAGGGGACCAGGGAACCGACCAGTTCGGCGTATGTGGTGAACAGCCATTCCATGGTGTCCGTGTACGCCGGGCCGTGGGCAGAAGCCGAGATCTCGGGCGGGGTCATGTAGCGGAAGTGATCGCCGAGCCGCTGGTCGTAGAAGATGTAGCGAGTGCTCTGCTCCAGGTAGGAGGCCAGCCTGCCCCGCTCCAGCACCTTGGTGAGCACGTTTGATGCCTGCTCGCATGCGAGGTGGGCGCCACCGAGCTGGGCAACCGAGTCGTCGCCGTAGTCGGAGAACACCCGCCGGTACAGCGCCTCGGCCCGCCCCGTGCCGACGGTTCCCGACGGGGTGGCCACGGCGGCGATGGTGGCGATCCCTTCGTCGGTCGGCTCGATGAACTCGTCGAGGAAGAGACGCCGCACCGACTTGGGCGACCTGCTGTACCGGGCGAACAAGGCCCCCTTCACCACCTCGGGGAGGTTGACAATGGCGAATACCGGTCCCTCGAGGTCCGTGAAATAGGGACGCAGCAGGTCGCGCTCCTCCCCCGTGAACGCCTCGTGGAAGTAGGGGACGGGCTCGGCGGTGTCCGTCATGTCGAGATCCAGCATGGCACCAACGTGGAAACTACAACGATGTGATTCACCGTAGCACCTGTGGGAGGGCGCGACTTTCTTAGGACCCGATCGCGTCGCCCGTGACGCGTTTCGGCTACAGGAAATCGCAAGTCGGTCGTCGGCGAGTTTTCTTAGGACCGGATCGCGCCACCCATGATGCGATCGGGTCCTAAGAAACGCGGTGTGTGGTGACCGTCCCATTCCGCCACTGTCGGTATCCTGCCCGCCATGACCTGGCTGCGCATCGCCATCGGCGTGCTCATCGCCGCCGCCGTCGGGGTGGCGCTGGTGCCGCTCGCCGTGTTGGTTGACCTCAAGGATGGAGGCAGTGGCTGGGGGCTGTGCCCGCAGGGTCTCGACGCGTGCCGCAGCAGCTACTTCGCCGGGTTCGAGCTGCTCGCCGGGCTCATCCTGGTGCTGGCCGTCGTGCTCCTCCTGATCCACCTGTGCGTCAAGTTGATGCGCCGGTTGGAGCGGCACAAGGCGGCCCACGCCTACCTCACCCGACAGCGGGCGGCGGTGGCCAGGCAGCAGGCGCTGCTCACCGAGCAACAGCCACGCCGTGTCCCCACCGATCCCGCCACAGCGCCGGGCGCCACGCCGCCGGTCATCGTCGCCACGCCACCGGATCGTCGTTGACCGGGGGCGATCCGTGGCAACCGCCAAGCCGGCACCGCCAGAACCGAGCGACGAGGAGCGCCGCCGCGCCCGTCTGGTCCTCAACCGGCTCACCCGCCGCTACCCGGAGATCGGGACCGCCCTCGATTACGACAACGTGTGGCAGCTTCTGGTCGTCACCGTCCTGTCCGCCCAGACGACGGACGAGACGGTGAACCGGGTGGCGCCCGAGGTGTTTGTCCGCTGGCCCGAGCCCGAGGACCTGGCCGCCGCCAACCCCGAGGAGGTCGAGGCAGTGGTCTACTCGACCGGGTTCTACCGCCAGAAGACCAGGTCGATCATCACCCTCGCCCAGGCGGTCACCGAGAGCCACGGCGGAGTCGTGCCCAGGGACCTGGAGACGATGACCCGGCTTCCCGGCGTGGGGCGAAAGACGGCAAGCGTCGTCATGGCCGAGGCGTGGGGGCTCCCCGCCATCGCCGTCGACACCCATGTGAGGAGGGTTAGTGGACGGCTCGGGCTGACCGTCAACGACGACCCGGCGAAGATTGAGCACGATCTCAAGGCGCTCTATCCGAAGCGCCGCTGGTCGGGGGTGTCGATGCGGTTCATTCAATTCGGACGCGAGGTGTGCGACGCCAGACGGCCCCGCTGCTGGGAGTGTCCGCTGCGCGATCTGTGCCCTTGGCCCGACAAGCGCCTGGCGCCGCCTCACTGACGTGCCCGCCCCGTCGCTGCGCTCACCACACGACGCCGCCATTTTCCGGTTGGCGATACCGGCGCTGGGCGCCCTGGCCGCCGATCCGCTGGTGGCCCTGGTCGACACCGCATACGTCGGCCGACTGGGCAGCGAGGCGCTCGCCGCGGTGGCGCTTGCGTCGACGGTGTTCACCATCGCCGTTGCCGGCTTCAACTTCCTCGCATACGGGACGACTCCGCTGATCGCCGCCCGGCTGGGATCGGGCGACCGCACCGCCGCCTCGAGGATGGCAGGCGGGGCCGTGCTGATGGCGGTGGTGGCGGCGGTGGTGGCGACCGCGGTGATGCTCCTCGTCCCCGACATCATGCTCGGCTGGCTGGGAGCCTCGGACGAGCTGCTGGCGCCGGCGTCCACCTACCTGCGGATCAGGGCGGTGGGGTTGGTGGCCGTGCTCTACCTCACCGCAGGGTCCGGGATCTTCCGCGGTGTCCAGGACACGATGACCCCGCTCCGGGCGGTGCTGGTGCTGAACCTTGTCAACCTGGTGCTCGACCCGATCTTCATCTTCGGTCTCGACTGGGGCGTGGCCGGCGCCGCCTGGGCATCGGTCATCGCCCAGACGACGGGCGCCGTCCTCCTCGCCGTGATGCTGCGGCGGCGCCGGGAGCGGATCGGGTTCCAGCCGGCCCGCCCCCAGCGGTCCGACATCGCCGCCCTGTCCAACGCAGGCACCCGGCTGGTGTTGCGCACCGCTGGGCTGCTCGCGGTGTTCACCGCAGCCACCAGCGTCGCCGCCCGGTTGGGGACCGTCCAGGTGGCCGCCCACCAGATCGCCTTCCAGGTGTTCCTCTTCCTCGCCCTCGCCCTCGACGCCGTCGCCATCGCCGCCCAGTCGGTGGTGGGCAAGGCGGTGGGGGAGAACGATCGGGGCACGCTGCGCGGTCTGGCCGACCGGCTGCTCGTCCTCGGTGGCGTCGCCGGGCTGATCCTCGCCGTCCTGCTCGTCCTGATCGCCCCATGGCTGGGCCATTGGTTCACCCCCGACCAAGCGGTGGTCTCGGCGCTCGGTTCGATCTACCCGCAGCTGGTCCTGATGCAGGTGATCGGCGGGGCCGTCTTCGCCTGGGACGGGATCGTCATGGGCGCCACCGACTTCACCTTCGCCATGGTCGCCACCGCGGTCCCGGCGCTGGCCACGATGGCGTGGCTGGTCGCCGTCCTCCCGCTCGGGGGCGCCCTCCCGGCGGTGTGGTGGGGGCTGGTGCTGTTGATGGTGATGCGGGCGGCGGCGCTGGGATGGTGGCACCGTACCCGGCTGTCGGTGGCTCGCGCTGGCTAGCGCGGATTGAACTCGTCGACCCGGGCATGTTCGCCGGCGCCATCCGCTGGGTGGGCCTCGCCGCCCCGCTCCACCAGGACCCGACCCTTGGTTTCGGGGAGCTGGAACACCAGCCACACCGCAAGCAGCAGGCCGATCCCGAGGAAGGCGACGGTGCGCGAGAGCCCGATCGAGTCGACCACCAGGGCCCCGATGACGAAGCCGAGGATCGATCCGACGATACCTGCATTGGTGATCAGCCCGGCGGCCGAGGCCCGGACCCTGGTCGGGAAGAGCTCGGAGCGGTGGGCGGCGAAGGCCGGGGTGAGCATGGTGGCGCCCAGCGTCCCCAGGAAGATGGTCACCCCGAGCAGCACCGGGGTGTCGACGAAGTAGACGCCAACCCCGCCGATCAGCCCGATGATGATGCCGAGGCCGGCCACCTGCCGCCGGCCCGAGGTGTCGGCGAGCCGCCCTCCCACCAGCAGACCGACCGTGCCGACACCGGAGGCGACCACGAGGAGCATGGTGGCCGACCGCGAGGTCCACTCGAGATCGTTGACCAGGCGCTCCAGCACGAAGTTGAAGGCCGGTGACGAGAACAGGGCGACGAGGAAAGCGATCCCGGCGAGCGTCCACAGGTACCTCCCCTCGTTGGACTCCATCACCGCGGCGTAGCCGACGCGGGGCGACGGTCGGATGAAGGCCCGGCTCTCCTCGAGGAACCGATTGAGCAGCGGAAGGGCGAGCAGGCCGAGGGCGGTCAGCCCGAACAGGATGCGCCACCGGTTGTCGCCGCCGTCGGCGACGGGGAGGAGGAGCAGCCCGAGACCGGCGCCGACCGAGCCGGCGATGGCATAGATGCCGATGCCGAGAGCCCGGACCGCAGGGGTCAGCTCCTCGGCGAGGATGACGACGGCGAGGGCGGCGACCCCGACGACCCCGATGCGGGTGATGCCTTGGGCGATGGTGAAGGTGACGGGGCTGGGGAGGAGCCCGGCGAGCAGATTCCCGACCGGGATCAGGGCGAAGGCGACCAGGAAGGCATCGCGCCGCCCCTGTCGGTCGGCGGTGAAGGCGAACAGGATCCCCGCCAGCGACAACGCCCTGGTGATCCCGAAGATCCAGAACATGGCCCCTTCGCTGAGGTCCATGGCCACCCTGACATACGGAAGGGTGGCCGAGATCACGGAGGCGCCGTAGCCGACCACCAAGGCGGTGACGCTCAACAGGAAGATGGTGCGTCGATCGCGCATCGAGAAGCCAGGGCTCGACCGACCCGCTGTCCGCATCACCCTCTCCGTTCCGCCCCGCCGATGCTCGACCCGGCCCGGCAGGTTACCCGCCGTCGTGCCCGATCCGCCGTACTGGTCACGTCGGGATCGTGGGAACATGCCGCCGTGGTCGCGGGATGCCTGGTCGCTCCCGCACCGTCGTGAGGCCACCGGAGTGCATGGCATGGACAGCCTGAGCCTGATCGCCGCCGTCGCCGCCGGCGCCGCCTCGTTCCTGTCGCCGTGCGTGCTGCCGATGGTCCCCGGCTACGTCGGTCTGGTGTCCGGCTACTCGGCCCAGGAGATGCGGGCGGGCGAGGTGTCTCTCAGCCGGTTGATCAGGACCACCGCGCTGTTCGTGCTCGGGTTCACCATCGTGTTCGTGCTCGTCTTCGGCGCCGCCGCCACCACCCTGGGGAGGCTGCTGGCCGGGCCGACCTTCCAGACGGTCTCGGGTGTGGTGATCATCCTGATGGGGTTGTTCGTTGCGGTGACCGCGCTGTGGACGCCGCGCTTCCTCACCTCGGTGTTGCGCGATCGCAGGTTCAACGTCGTCTCCGACCGGCTGGGCGGATTCACCGCCCCGGTGATGGGGGCGGCATTCGCCTTCGGTTGGACCCCGTGCATCGGCCCCTTCCTGACGGCGGCGCTCGCCCTCGGCGCCGGCACCGACACCGTCGGGCGGGGCATGGTGGTGCTGATGTTCTATTCGCTCGGGCTGGGGATCCCGTTCCTGGTGACGGCGGTGACCATCGCCGGCGCCTTCCGTACCTTCGACAGGCTGCGTCCGGTGATGGTGCCGATAACGGTGGTCTCCGGGCTGCTCCTTGCCGGCTTCGGGGTGCTGCTGGTCACCGGGAATGTGACCGAGCTCAACGCCTGGTTCAGCCGGATGCTGATCCGGCTCGGTCTCGACGGGCTGGCCGACGTGTGACCGGATCCGCCCCGAGGGGAGGCGCCGACACGTTCGGCGACGTCACCGGCGAGTACCTGGCACTGCGCACCGGAGCCGGCCTCGTGGTCGGCTGGCACGACCTCGTCTGGGTGCGGGGACCGGACACGGTCCGCTTCCTCGACGGGCTGATCAGCCAGGCGGTGACCCCGATGGAGCCGGGGAGCGTCGCCCGCTCGCTGCTGCTGACGCCGCAGGGCAAGCTGCGCGCCCCGCACCTGGTGCTGCGGGGTGAGGACGAGGTGGGTCTGCTCACCGACCGTGGCGTCGGTGCGGTCGCCGTCGCCGACTTGCTCCGCTTCAGGTTCAGGGTGGACGCCAGCGTCGACGCCGACCCTCGACCTGTGGTTGAGGTGTGGGGACCGGAGGCGGTCCGGGTTGTCGCCGAGGTGGTCGACGTCACGGTTACCGACGGTTGGGCCGCTCACGGCGAGGCGGTGGTGGCGTCGGCGCCATTCGCCCACGTTCGGCTGCCCCGGATCGTCACTCTGGGTGTCCCCGCCGGCGAGCTGGTTGCCGCCGGGGCCGTCCGGTGCGGACGGCTGGCCGCCGATGCGGTTCGTATCGAGGCGGGAGAGCCGATCATGGGGGTCGACATCGACGAGAAGACGATCGCCCAGGAGGCGGACCTGGTCGCCGATGCCGTCGACTTCACCAAGGGCTGCTATCTGGGCCAGGAGCTCATCGCCCGCATCGACTCGCGCGGCCATGTCAACCGCGTCCTCCGTGGCGTCCGGGTCACCACCAACGTGCTCCCCCCGGTCGGGTCCGAGATCGTCCCCACCGGCGCCGAGGCGGAAGGGAAGGTGGTCGGGGTCCTGACCTCGATCGCCGAGTCGCTCACCCTGTCGGCCCCGGTGGGTCTCGCCCTGGTGCGCCGCGAGATCGACCCTGGGGCGGAGGTAACGCTGCGCTGGACCGGCGGCAAGACCCCCGCCGTTGTCGAGGCGCTGCCCCTCGACCCCACCCTGGGGACGTGATGCGGCGGCTGCGGGCCCGTCACGCCATCGGGGCGGCGGTACTGGCTGTCGTCCTGGCCGGCTGCGGATCGACCGAGGGTCTGTCCGGAGCCGACCTCTATGCGCGGAGCTGCGCCAGCTGTCACGGCGGGGAGGGCGGCGGAGCCGTCGGCCCCGCCCTCGACGGCGGATCCGCCGCCGCCGACCTCACCGACGACCAGATCGCGGCCGTCATCCGGGTGGGGCCGGGGACCATGCCCTCGTTCGATCGCCTCACCGACGCCCAGATAGCCAGCCTGGTCGCCTTCATCCGCACCCTCCCGGTTTCCCCTCCCGTTGGGAGCTGGTTCCCCTCCAGTTGGGAGAGTGGTAGCTCTGTTTCCCATCGCGCTGGGGGTGGCTGAGGCAATCGCCGAAGCGACCGTCTCTGGATCATCCCGCGCCCCCGCCGTTCCTTTCCCCTCCCAGGGACCGTTCCTTTTCCCCTCCCATTGGGAGGGGTGGCGAGCTTACGAGCCGGGATGGGATACAGGGCCAGCCCGGCGCCAGATGGTGCCGGGAGGGGACTCGAACCCCCACGAGCTGTGCTCAACGGATTTTGAGTCCGCCGCGGGGCGGTTCCGGAACTCTTACAGGGCAAGGGGTCATCGTGGGAACCCTTACAGGACAAGCCTTCCCCGTTCCCCTCACGTTCTCACCGTTTCCCCTAGTTCACCTACCGTTGCGGCACAGGGGGGGCACAGAGGCTCCGTGTGGTGTACTGTCCGGGCCGGGATAGCCCATCGGCGACGGTCGAAGGGCGACAAGGGCGGCCGTGGCCGTCCTTCCCGGCCACACCTCCACGGACCACCTACCCACGGAAGGTGCACGATGACCACCGCACAAGACCGGGACCGCGAAACCCAAGGGGGCCGAGCCTCGCTCGCACTCAACGAGCTCGCCGCCGCCGTCGACGCCATCCACGCCGCCTGCGAACTACTCGGCGTCACCCCCGAAGGGCTCGGCTTGGGGCGGGCTTTGGAAGACCTAGGAGCGGTGCTCGCCGTCGCCTACCGTCGGTAAACGGGCCCGTAGGCCAACCCCTTACCTTCTGGCATCATCTCTGGTTCTAGCATCTAGAGAGAGGAACCCAAGCGATGAACTACAACCTGGAGAGGGCCGCGGAGTGGGCCGCGGAGATGGCCGCAAAGAGGGCCGCGCAGGAGAGGGAGGCGGCGAGGGCCGCGGAGTGGGCCGCGTGGGCCGAGAGCGACGACGGGAAGCGGCGGCTGAGCAGGGCCCGCGAGATAGCTGGGCTGTCTCCGGAAGCCTTCAAGGTGTTGGAGAACCGGCTCCGCCGGATGGCCGCCCGGCAAGGCCTCTCCATCGTGAAGTCCCGCCGCCGCGACCCGTGGGCCCGCGACTACGGGCAGTACATGATCTTCACTGACGAGAACTACGTCGTTGCGGGCGGTGATCCGATCCCGTTCGGGCTCGACCTGGAGAGCGTCGAGGACTTTCTCTTGCACGGCTTCGACAACGCCTAGTGCCTGATACCGGCCCCGACAAAGCAGGGGCTTAGGGCGAGGCTGAGCGGCCCTAGATCGCCAGAAAACCGCCGCCGAGCAGGGAGGAGGAACAACCCCGACCGGCGGCGGTGAACTTGGGGCGACCTACCGCCCCCGGTGAGCTGCCCGCCCATGCACAAGCAGCCGACCGGAGGCGGAGATCCTCAGGGCTTAAGCGAAGCTCGGCGTGACCAGCCCGGTGCCGCCGACGGTGGCGATTGCGCTCGGATACCGACCGGCGCTGAAGGCGCTATACCCATAGGCCACCAACCGCACCTGCAAAAGTCGCAGTTGCTGCCGGCTCATCCACCCGCAACTGGCGTGGCATCAGGTCGCTCTCCTCGGTCCACAGGAGTACATCGCTGGCTCGCAGGACGATTATCACGTCCTCGTTGACGCCGGCGCCCAAATTGATCGGCACCCCGGCATCGGCGACCACGTTCAAACCCTGTACCCGACCAACGAAGCCTTCGGCTGCCGGTGGCCCGGCGATTCCTGCGGCGTTGAACGGCCCATTCGCCTCGGGTGACACCAGCGGGCGGCCCGTGGTGTCGAGCGCCGCACAGAACCAGGCCCACCGCCGCGGGTGCATGAGCAACGTGTCCGCGGGGAGGAACCGGTTCGTTGCGACCGTCGAAGCGGCCTGTGCAATCTTGGGCCAAACCTCACCCACCGTTGGGCTGGCGTCGGTGTAGGCCACCGACCCGATCCCGGCCACATTCAGCAGCCCGAGATGCTGGCCGTTTGCCCCGGTACCGGTGATGGCGCCGGCGTCGACCTTCCTCAGATAGTCGGCGGCGAGGTCACCGAAGATCAGTTGATCAATCCCGACCCGATCGACCGCTTGGCGGGAAACGTCTTGAGCGCCGGCGTACGTCCGAATCGGGATCGACAGCAAGGTGTCATCGATGTTGGTCTCCGACACCGCAGCGCCCTCGACGGTCTGAGCCTCGACGCTGGAGCCGGTGGTCAAGCGGGAAACCTCGATCGACATGCCCTGCTCAGGCAAGTTGAGACGACGAATCGCGCTGAGGAACGGGGCACTTGCCCGGGCCAACGGGGCGTACTCGGTGAGCAGGTAGTTGGGGACGTTCAACCCGGCGAAAGCGCCGGTACCAACCGCCCTCGACTCCCACGACTGCGACTGCGACTGGTGCTCGCCGAGGCGGGCCTCGGCGGCCGGGTCATTCCCGAACTTCCTCGCCACCGCGTCCCGGATGAAGCCGCCACCGGCGTAGCCACCGGCGCCGTGCAGCTCGCCGAAGGCGGAAGCCCCTCGGCCACCCTTGAGCGGCGGGTACTGGGCACGGGCCCGGGCGGCTTCGTCCCGGCTGGCCTGCTCGGCGAGCAGGTCCGCCTCGCGGACCCGGGCCGACGCCAACTCGGCGTCGAGGGTCTTGATGGCGTGCTTGGCGTCGCGGAAACTCCGCTCCTCGCCTCCGGTGAGCGACCCATCACCACGGGCTTCGGCGGCGGCGATCAACTTGTCGATGTCGGACTCGTGGCTGGACCGCTGGGCCAGAAGTTCACGGATACGGTCTCGGATTGCGTCGAGCATTTTGCTTTCTCCTCGTCGTCAGAGCGCCCGACCGGGCGCCGATGTCTGAATGTCGACGGGGAGACGCTGCGCGCTCGGTGGGGAGGCTGGGCCGCGTCCCGACTGGGAGGCGCCGGGCGTCCCCGGCCCCGAGGGCTGGGTCGTGTCACCGGTGCTTCCAGCGACGGAAGGTCCGGTGCGGCGGCGGGCGGCAGGCTTGCGCGTGCTCCGCCGGCGCACCGGCTCGTCCGTACTCTGTTGGAAGCAAGCCCACGATACCACGCCGAGAGCGCGAAAACGGACGCAACCTCAGCCGCCGAACCACCTCGAAGAACCGTCGTCGTCGTTGTGGAGGTCGTCGTCCAGCAACGGATCCGGGCGGTACGTGGCCCGTCCCTCGTCGTCGATGTCGAGACCGACGGCGAGGGCGTCGACGCCACAGAGACGCTGGCCGGCCACGCCGACCACGACGTGCCAGGTGTTCTCGGGGCCGAGGCGCTCCACGGCGTACTGAAGGCCCCCGTGCTCGTCGAGGTGGCGGCGCAGCACCTCCCGGGTCGCCTCGGGCTGGGCGTCGACGTGGGTGTCGATGAACGGGCGCAGCCGGTTCAAGATCCGGGTGTCCTGGCTGATGAAGTCGGGGTCGGGGGTGGGCATGGTCGGGTCCTTTCGTTGTTGTCGGATTCAGTCGGTTCGGGTGGTCTGTAGCAGCGCCGTCAGGGCCCGCCTGTAGACGGCCCAGATTGCGGCGTTCAGCGGATCGTTGTCGACCTGCTCAGCCAGGCCCAGAACGGTCTCGACCCTGGCCGCATCGGCGGGGCCGACCCGGTTCATCCGGTACAACTCCACGACGGTGTTCACCGCCGCGAAAACCTGGAGCTCGTACCCCGGGACCGTGGCCGGGCTCCTCGCCGGAGTCCGACGAGCCTCCCGGCGAGCCCGGCGGCACTCGGGGCACGGCGGCTCGCTGGCCCGCTGATGCCGCCGGTAGCCGGCCATCGAACCCGTCGCCGGCTCACCCTGGCGGGATCCTCGGGTCAGCGGTGGAGTGCAGGCGGTGGTCATCTTGTGGTCCTGTTCCCTTCAACTTTCAACGAATAAAAAACACAGGCAGGTGGTGATAGCCGGGCCCCGGTCCCGCTAAAGAATCGCCCGGCCGGGGTCGGAGTCACGGCGAGGTCTCGGAGCCGGCGACCCAACGGACGGTGACGGGCACGCCGAGCAGCTCGCCGGCGATCTCGGCGACGGTGGCTGTCAGGTTCTCGTCGCGGGTCAACCGCTCCAGGTAGAACGGCTGG
>Ga0136633_1000078_pt1 | contig 64946 bp, 56 predicted proteins | sample AntDrymeUQ832206_2_FD_105494 | JGI IMG/M metagenome (GOLD analysis project Ga0136633, IMG submission 105494) | Polar desert sand microbial communities from Dry Valleys, Antarctica - metaG UQ83 (22.06) | ecosystem: Environmental > Terrestrial > Soil > Desert | place: Antarctica: Dry Valley...
CCAACCCGGGCACCGCCGGCGCCGCCGGGCGCCACACGTCACACCGCGCGCCGTGGCCGCCCCGCGCCAACGTTGGGGCATCCGACAGTCACAGGGACCCGTTCGACACCAGCCTCCTAGATGGATCCGCGCAGCGCTGCCGGCTTGATCGCGGACGTTTTGTGCCGGTGACGGGTGGCCCGCGCCCGCGCCGGCGACAAGCGCCGTGACTGGCGCATATGGTGGCGTGCACCCGCGCGATCAGCGACGACGATTCACGAAGCTCACACGGCGGTAGCCGTTGACCCGCGCGAATCCCTCTTGCTCGCCCGCGACGCCGCCGAGGAAGTACGGTCCGCCGGATGGACTACGTCGCCATCCGCGAGCGCTCCGTGCGCAGGCTCGCGCACTGGCAACTGTCCGATCCGGGCGTGCTGCCGCTGCACTGCGACGCCGACTTCGAATGGATGCGCGGCTCCTACGATGTCGCCGCTCGCTGCCATGCGATCGCCGCCGCGCTGGCGCTGCAGCACGGCGCGCCGCCGGCGCGCATCCGCCGCGCGCTGCACGACAACGACCTCGAGCGCTGGCTCGCGGACACCGAGCAGCGCTACCTGCGCCACCTCGAGCGCGACGTGACGATGAACGCCGAGGAGCACCACCGCACCGCGGTCGATATCTCGTGGCGCGAAGAGGCGCTGTGGGCGCTGCTGTGGAGCATCGAGCTCGTCGACGACCTGCCGCCCGACGAGCTGTGCGACCGCGGCCCGTTCTACGAGCGGCTGGCGCCAGACATGGACCCGGCCAAGGGCCGCACCGACGTCGCCTTGCGCTCGCTGCCAGAGATCGCGGCGATGCTCGACTTCTACTACTGCCTGCACTGGTACGCCCGCAAGGCGCAGTACCACGGCCAGCGCTGGGACGCGCCGATCGCCCCGGGGGCGGTGCTCGAACGGCGGCGCGCGCTGGAGTGGCTGTTTCAGGACGTCCCCTGGGAGGACGTCGACCTCGGCGCGTGACCGCGCCGGGGTCGATGCGGCCCGTTACGCGACGGCGCTGACGGCGGGCCGCGAGGAGCCGGGCGGACACGCGCCCATGCCGAAGTGCATGAGCACCTCGGTGCCGCCGCCCGCCGTGCCGCGGATCTCGCAGCTGTCGGCCTCGTGGGCCATCAGCGACAGGCCGAGGCCGAGCCCGGGGCTGCCCGGATTCGGCGACATGCCGACGCCGTCGTCGCGCACCGACACGTCGAGGCAGTCGTCGTCCAGCCGCGCGCTGTAGTGGATCAGGCCATCGTCACGCGCCGTGCGATACGCGTGCAGCACGACGTTCGTGGCCGCCTCCGTGACGGCGAGCTCGATGCGGGTCAGCGTCGAATCAGGGGCGCCGCAACGCCGCGCGACCTCGCTCACGGCGCGCCGGATGGCAGGGATCTGCGTGGGTTGCGCCGGACAGCAGTCGTCGAGGCCGCGCCCAAAGTCGGTCAAGGCCATCATCCACGTCTACCCATTCGGGCATGCGCCATCACATCGCGTCTCGGGATACGGTGTGGGCAATGGCGCGAATCCCGGTCAACATTGCCGAGCACGTCGGTCGCACTCCGATGGTGCAGCTCGCGCGGGTGGCACCGGAGGGCGCCCGGATCTTCGGCAAGCTCGAGTCCTTCAACCCCGGAGGAAGCGTCAAGGACCGCATCGGCGTCGCGATGATCGAGGCGGCGGAGCGTGACGGGCTGATCGAGCCGGGACGCACCACGATCGTGGAGGCGACGTCGGGCAACACCGGTATCGCGCTGGCGTTCGTCTGCGCGGCGAAGGGCTATGACCTCGTGCTGACGCTGCCGCAGGGGATGAGCCGCGAGCGCGAGGGCCTGCTGCGCCTCTACGGCGCGCGCGTCGAGATCGTCGAGTCGATGGGTGGGATGAACGAAGCCGTCGCGGCCGCGCGCGAGATGGCCAAGCGCGACGACGTCTACCTGCCCAACCAGTTCGCCAACCCCGCGAACCCCGAGGTGCACCGTCGTAGCACCGGCCCCGAGATGTGGGACGCGCTGCATGGCGACGTCGACATGCTCGTCTGCGGCGTCGGGACCGGCGGCACGATCACCGGCGCGGGAGAGTTCCTGAAGGCGCGAAACGCGGACCTGCGCGTCGTGGCCGTCGAGCCCGCGAGCTCGGCCGTCCTGTCGGGCCGCTCGGCGGGCCCGCACAAGATCCAGGGCATCGGCGCGGGGTTCGTGCCGCCGGTGCTCAACCGCGCGATCATCGACGAGGTCGTCGCGGTCGACGACGAGGACGCGCTCGACACGGCGCGCCGGGTGGCGCGCGTCGAGGGGGTGCTGACGGGCATCTCCGGCGGCGCGGCGCTGTGGGCGGCGATCGAGGTCGGCGCACGCCGCGAGTCCAAGGGCAAGCGGATCGCGGTCGTGCTGCCGGACTCGGGCGAGCGCTACGTCTCGACGCCGTTCTTCGCGCCGTAGGGCGCGGCCGTCGCCGGCGGCGGCACGGCCGCCCGCGACAACAGCCCATTGGCACCCTGCTTTCGGTCATTTTGCAGGGAGAGCCGCGCCGCTAGTCTCCTGCCATGCTCGGCCTCGGCACCCTGTCGCGCGTCGTCGGCGAGGTGCGTCGCGACATCGCCGCGGCCCACGCCCGCGATCCCGCCGCTCGGGGCGCCCCGAGCGCCGAGATCCTGACTTCGTGGCCGGGGGTGCAGGCGCTGCTCGCGCACCGCGTCGCTCACACGCTGCAAGATGCCGGCATCCCGGTGCTGCCGCGCTCGCTGTCGATGGCATCGCGGATGCTCACCGGAATCGAGATCCACCCGGCGGCGCGCATCGGCCAGGGCTTCTTCATCGACCACGGCGCGGGGGTCGTGATCGGCGAGACCGCGGAGATCGGCGACGACGTCACGCTCTACCAGGGCGTCACGCTCGGCGGCACCGGCTTTGCGACGGGCAAGCGCCACCCGACGCTGCAGGACAACGTCACCGTCGGCGCGGGGGCGAAGCTGCTCGGCGCGATCGTCGTCGGGCACGGCGCGAAGATCGGCGCGAACTCGGTCGTCATCCACGACGTCATGCCCAACTCGACCGTCGTTGGCAATCCGGGGCACGCGGTGCGCGTCGACGGCCGGCGCCCCGAGGGTCCCGACACGGACTGGATCCACCTGCCCGACCCGATCGCGGACGCGATCAAGGGGCTGTCGGCGCGGATCGGCGATGTCGAGCACGACATCGCCGAGCTGTCGGGGGCCGAGCGCCGCCCGGCGGCCGACGTTCGCGCGCTGCGCCAGGTCAAGGGGCCCAACCCGGCCGGGGGGTAGCGGCGGCGGGGCTAGTAGTACACCGTGCGGCAGCGGTGGCGCGGCGTGGCCTTCACGGCAGGATCCTGCCCGCGGTTCCACAGCCAGTTGTCGAGCTCGTGAGGCGCGACGCCACTGCGCCGCGCGATGAGCTCGCAGGCGTGCACGGCGCAGGCGCGGATCTCGCGCTCCTGCGGGCCAGGGCGCAGGAGCCGGCCGGCGTCGATGTGCGCGGCCAGATGCTCGTCGTAGCGCAGCACGCCGTCGCAGCGCAGGACGTGGGGGACGAGGTTGTCGGCGAAGATCGTCAGGCGCCGCAGGTCATGAAACTGCGCGACGCCGGCGAGCGCGAGGTCGGCCGCCGCGATCTGCGCGCGCTTGTAGAACCCGTGGTCGGCGAACAGCGCCATGCCCGACGCCAGCATCGTGGCCAGCCGCTCGGCCGAGCCGCGCGCCGACCGCACGAGTGCCAGCGCGTCGCCGTCGCCCAGAAAGGCGCCCAGCGAGCGCAGCGCCTGGGCGTAGAGGCCCATCAGCTCGTGGTCGCGGCGCTGGCCGAGCGTGTCCGCGAGCTCGTCGGCGCGCATCGCCCGCAGGTCGGCGACCGACCAGGGCCCCTCGGCGCGAAAGCGATCGCTGATCGCCCACGCGACCGTGTCATACCCCGAGCAGCCCGAGCGCTTGGAGAGCGTCGGAAACCAGCCCGAGCCGAAGTTCACGGCATCGACACCGAGCATGTACGTCGCGACGTCTGCCTCGGAGCCCTCGAGATAGTGGCTTGCGGGATCGAGCGGCGGCGGCGCAGCGGGGACGACCTCCAGCAGCGCGTCGCGGTCGATCTTCACCCAGCTGGCATCGGCCGCCAGGCGCGCGCAAGACGCGCGAACGTCGTCGCAGAGGGCCATCGGCGCCATGATGGCGCAGGCCGGCGGTGCTAGCGGCGGCCGAAGTTGAGCGTCAGCGTCGCGGCGGGGCCGTGGTTGCCGGCCATCGGCGCGCCGCGCGCCATGCCGATGCCGACGTCGCGATAGCGGCGGTCAAGCAGCGTGTCGCGATGTAGCCGGCTCTGCATGAACGAGGCGACAAGCTGCGCCGGCGTCGCGTACGTCCCGGCGCCCCAGGCGATCGTCTCGCCGACCAGCGTGCTCCTGCTCCTGCGGATGTAGCCGGCGCGCACGGCGCGGCGGCGCAGCGAATCGCCGTTGGAGCTCGTGTGCGAGAAGAAACCCGCGTCGACCATGTTCGTGCTGTGGCCCAGGGCGGACGAGCCGAGCGGGCTCGACGAGTGCACCGGGCCGACACCGCGCCGCGCGCGCTCGTCGTTGACGAGGCAGAGCGTCGCCTGCACGGCCTGCGCGCGCCCGGCCTCGTTGGCGATGACCGTGCCGGCGCCGGCGCACCCTGCGGCGGACGTCGCGGCGCTGGCCGCGCTGCTCGCGCACAGCAGACAGAACGCGAACGCTGAGATCGCGCATGCGATCTGGATCCTGCGGGACATCCCCCTGCCTCCCCCGGTGGTTCGAACGGCGCGAGTATCACACGGAATCTCTGGGTATGCAAGGCCGGCGTTTATCTTGCAGCGGTCTGGGTACGCACCCCCGCCGTCTTGCCGCGGCGGTGGCCTCCGGTCCCGCGCCTATCCTGGGAGGCGATGGCCGACCTCGCCGCGAGCGACCGCATCGACGAGCTGCTCGCCGGGCTCAACGCGCCTCAGCGCGAGGCCGTCGTGCACGGCGAAGGGCCGCTGCTGATCCTCGCCGGGGCGGGCACGGGCAAGACCCGCGTGCTGACGCACCGCATCGCGTATCTCGAGCGCACGGGCCAGGCGCGCGCAAGCGAGATCCTCGCGATCACGTTCACGAACAAGGCCGCGCTCCAGATGCGCGAGCGCGTCGAGCAGCTCGTCGGGCGCCGCACGCGGGCGATGTGGGTCATGACCTTCCATGCCGCGTGCGCGCGGATGCTGCGCGCCGACGGCGACAAGCTCGGTTACACGCGCCAGTTCACGATCTACGACCAGGCCGACGCGCGCCGCCTGGTCAAGCGCTGCCTCGACGAGCTCGGCGTCGACACGAAGCGCTACACCCCAGGCGCCGTCCACCATCAGATCTCCGACGCGAAGAACAAGCTGCGCGACGCGGAGGCCTACAAGCAGCTCGTCGGCTCGTACTTCGAGCAGACCGTCGCCGACGCCTTTGCGCTCTACGAGCGCGAGATCCACCGCATGAACGCGATGGACTTCGACGACCTGCTCGTCAACGCCGTCAACGTCCTGACGCTCTTTCAAGAGGTCCGCGACCGCTACTCGACGGCGTTTCGCCACGTGCTCGTCGATGAGTACCAGGACACCAACGCCGCCCAGTACCGCTGGCTGCAGCTGCTCGCGGGCGAGCATCGCAACCTCGCGGTGGTCGGCGACGATGCGCAGTCAATCTATGGGTTTCGCGGAGCTGATATAGGAAATATTCTAGATTTCGAGGACACCTTCCCCGACGCTCGCGTCATCAAGCTCGAGCAGAACTACCGCTCGACGCAGACGATCCTGTCGGCGGCCAATGCCGTCATCGCGCACAATCGCGAGCAGAAGCGCAAGGCGCTGTGGACCGAGGAGGGCGACGGCGACAAGATCCGCATCCGCGAGCTCGACGACGACCGCGCGGAGGCCCGCTACGTCGTCGGCGAGATCGAGCGGCTCGTCGACGAGGGCTCCGGCCGCGCGGAGATCGCGGTCTTCTACCGCATGAACTCGCAGTCGCGCCAGATCGAGGAGACGCTTGTCCAGCGCGACATCGGCTATCAGGTCATCGGTGGCACGAAGTTCTTCGAGCGCACGGAGATCAAGGACGCGATCTCCTACCTGACCGTTCTCGGCAACCCGCAGGACGTCGTGTCGTTTCAGCGGATCGTCAACTCGCCACGCCGCGGGATCGGGCAGACATCGCTGGGGCGCGTCATCGGCCACGCGCAGTCGATCGGCATCACGATCTGGGACGCGGCAGCAGATCCGGGCGCCGTGCCCGGCCTCGGCACCGCCGCGCAGCGCGCGCTCGGGCGCTTCATGGAGACGATGGCCGTGCTGCGCGAGCGCGCCGAGGAGAACGTGCCGATCGGCGACCTGCTGCAGTCGCTGCTCGACGACACGGGCTACATCGACGCGTTGAAGGCCGAGCGCACGATCGAGGCGCAGGGTCGCGAGGAGAACCTCGCCGAGCTCGTCGAGTACGCACGCGAGTTCGATGCCAGTGCCGAGCCCGAGCAGGACACGCTCGACGTCTTTCTGCAGGGGGTCGCGCTCGTCGCCGACGCCGACACGCGCAGCGACGACACCGGGCTCGTGACGCTCATGACGCTGCACAACGCCAAGGGCCTGGAGTATCCGATCGTCTTCATCGCCGGCATGGAGGAGGGCGTCTTTCCGCACTCGCGCGCGCTCGACGAGGGGGCCGTCGAGGAGGAGCGGCGCCTCGCGTACGTCGGCATCACGCGCGCGCGGCGCAACCTGTATCTCGTCAGCGCGCGCCGCCGCAACGTCTTCGGCGCGATCCAGTACGGGCTGCGCTCGCGCTTTCTCGACGAGATCCCGGTCGAGCTGACCGACCGCCCCAGCGGCCCGTCGCTGCGGTCGGGGTTCGGGGGCGCGGCCGTGCAGCGCCCCGGAGCATGGGCGTCGGCGTCGACGTCGGCGCGCGAGGCCTCTCCGTCGCCCTCCGTCGAGTTCCGGCTCGGAGACGACGTCATGCACGCGGCGTTCGGCGCCGGCGTCGTGACCGGCGTCGAGCCGGGCGGGATCGTCGTCGTGCGCTTCGCCGGCGACGGCAGCGAGCGCAAGCTGATGGCCGAGTACGCGCCGGTCACCAAGCTCTGAGAGGGTTTTGCGCGATGGCAGCCGAGATCATCGATGGCAAGCAGATCGCGGGGCGCGTGCGGATCGAGGTCGCGCGCGACGTCGAGGCGTTCCAGGCGCAGTTCGGCGGCGCACGGCCGGGGCTCGCGACGATCCTCGTCGGAGACGATCCGGGGTCGGCCGTCTACGTCGCCGGCAAGCAGAAGGCCTGCAGGGAAGTCGGCATGGCGGGATCGAACTACCCGCTGCCGGCCGCCACACCCCGCGCGGAGGTCGTCGCGCTGATCGAGCGCCTGAACGCCGATCCCGAGGTCAACGGCATCCTGCTGCAGCTGCCGGTGCCCGAGGGCCTGGACGGCGTCGAGCTCACCGGACTGATCGACGCCGACAAGGACGTCGACGGCCTCACGCCCGTCAGCGCCGGGCGCCTGGCGCTCGGCATCCAGGGGCTGCGCCCGTGCACGCCGCAGGGCGTCATGACGCTGCTCGACGCGGCCGGCGCGCAGCTCGAGGGCGCCGAGGCGGTCGTCATCGGCCGCTCGAACCTGTTCGGCAAGCCGATGGCGCAGCTGCTGCTCGAGGCCAACGCGACGGTCACCACGTGCCACTCGCGCACCCGCGACCTCTCGAGCGTCTGCCGGCGCGCGGACGTGCTGATCGCCGCGGTCGGACGGGCGCGGATGGTCCAGGCCGACTGGGTCAAGCCCGGCGCGATCGTCATCGACGTCGGCATGAACCGCTTGAATTCGACCCCACCCACCCTCGCCGGCGACGTCGACTTCGATGCGGTCAAGGAGGTCGCGGCCGCGATCACGCCGGTGCCCGGTGGCGTCGGCCCGATGACGATCGCCTACCTGCTGCGCAACACGCTGCAGGCTGCGCGGATGGCGCGCGAGAGCGCCTGATGGACCTTCGCCGGCTGCGCGGCGGCGAGCTGCTCGCAGGCGTCAGCGCGGGCGGCCTGCTGGGCGTCATGTTCCTGGACTGGTTCGGCGGCCGCTCGGCTTGGCAGGCGATGGCGGTCGCGCGCGTCGTGCTCGTCGCGCTCGTGGTCTGCGGCCTGACGATCGTCGTGCTGACCGCGACCTCCCGGACGGTCGCGATGGCCGTCTCGGCGGCCTCGATCACCGTCGCCGCCGGCACGATCGCGCTCCTGCTCGTCGCCTATCGCGTCGTCGTCAACGAGCCCGGCACGAACGCGCTTGTGGCCGTCGAGACCGGCGCCTATCTCGGTCTCCTGCTCGTGCTCGGCGTGATCGCCGGCGCCTGGCGCGCGCTCGCCGACGAGCGCACGAACACGGCCGCGTCGCTGCGCCAGACCGAGCGCGTGCTCGCCGTCCGCGGCGCGCCGCGCAAGCCGCCGCCCCCCAGCGATCCGGGCGCGTCCGCGGCGGGCGGGTAGCCGGCGGCGGGACCCCCTGAGCCCGCTCGCCAGACGCCCCGGGCGGCGCGGCACCTAGAATCGCCGCACATGATCGACCGTGAACAGGTGCTGCACGTCGCCCGCCTCGCCCGCCTCGAGCTCAGCGAGGAGGAGGTGTCGCGCATGAGCGAGGAGCTGTCGGCCGTGCTCGGCCACATCGAGAAGATCGGCGAGCTCGACCTCGATGCGGTGCCGGCGACGACGCACGTCGTCGAGGTCTCAAACGCCCTGCGTCCCGACGTCGTCGCGCCGTCGCTGCCGCGCGACGTCGCGCTCGCCAGCGCGCCGTCGGTCGCCGACGGGGGCTTTCGCGTCCCGAGCCCGCAGGCGGGATGAGCGTCGCCGACCTCACGGCGCTGACGGCCGCCGCCGCGGTCGCCGCGATCGAGCGCGGCGAGCTTGATGCCGGCGAGCTGTTCGGCGCCTACCGCGAGGCGGCCGCGGCCGACGACCTCAACGCCTACCTGTGGGTCGCCGGCGAGGCGCCCGAGCCCGCCGCGCCCGGCGCGCCGCTGGCGGGCGTCCCGCTCGCCGTCAAGGACCTCTTCTGCACCGAGGGCGTGCCGAGCCAGGCCGGCTCGAAGATCCTCGAGGGCTACCGCCCGCCGTACACGGCGTCGGTCGTCGCCCGCCTGGCGTCCGCCGGCGCCCCGCTGCTGGGCAAGACCAACCAGGACGAGTTCGCGATGGGCTCGTCGAACGAGAACTCGGCCTTCGGGCCCGTGCGAAACCCCTGGGATCGCATGCGCGTGCCGGGAGGCTCGAGCGGCGGCAGCGCCGCCGCCGTCGCCGCCGGCTCGGCGCCGTGGGCGCTGGGCACCGACACCGGTGGCTCGATCCGCCAGCCCGCGGCGCTGTGCGGGATCGTCGGCATGAAGCCCACGTACGGCACCGTCAGCCGCTACGGGATGATCGCGTTCGCCTCGTCGCTCGATCAGGCGGGACCGCTGACGCGCGACGTCACCGACGCGGCGCTGCTGCTCAGGCACATGGTCGGGCGCGACGAACGCGACTCGACGTCGGTCGACTTTCCGGCGGCGCGCAAGCGACAGCTGGCCGCAGGCAAGAGCGTCATCGACCTGCCCAGCCGCGAGTCGCTGAAGGGCATCCGGCTCGGCGTGCCCGAGGAGCTGACCGCCGGCGCCGAGGGCATCGAGGCGGGTGTGCTCGCGTCCTTCGACGCAACGCTGAAGCTCGCCGAGGGGCTCGGCGCGATCGTCGAGACGTGCCGGCTGCCGCACGCGCCGCACGCGCTCAGCGCCTACTACGTGCTGGCGCCCGCCGAGGCCTCGTCGAACCTCGCGCGCTACGACGGCGTGCGCTACGGCCTGCGCGTGGATGACGCGGGCGACCTCGTGCAGCTGTACACCGGCACGCGCTCGCAGGGCTTTGGCGCCGAGGTCAAGCGGCGCATCATGCTCGGCACCTACTCGCTGTCCAGCGGCTACTACGACGCCTACTACGGCCGCGCGCAGCGCGTGCGCACGAAGATCGCCGACGACTTCCGCACCGTCTTTGCGTCCTTCGACTTCGTCGTGACGCCGACCGCACCGACCGTCGCCTTCGAGCTCGGCGCGCTGACCGCCGACCCGCTGGCGATGTACCTCAACGACTACTGCACGGTGCCGATGTCGCTCGCGGGCATCCCCGCGATCTCGATTCCGAGCGGCCTCAGCGAGGGGCTGCCGGTCGGCTTTCAGCTCGCCGGCCCGGCGTTCAGCGAGAACGCGATCCTCGACGCGGCCTTCGCGCTCGAGCGGGCGATCGGCTTCGATGCCGCGGCGGGGCGCACCGTATGACCGGCTACGAGCCCGTCATCGGCCTCGAGATCCACGTCCAGCTCGCGACGGCGACGAAGATGTTCTGCGGCTGCGCGCTGTCCTTCGGCGAGCCGCCGAACACGCGCACCTGCCCGACCTGCCTCGGCCTGCCCGGCACGCTGCCGCTGGCCAACGAGCGGGCGATCCATTTCGGCCTGATGATCGGCCTGGCGCTCGAGTCGACGCTCGCGCCGCGCTCGATCTTTCATCGCAAGAACTACTTCTATCCCGACCTCCCCAAGGGCTATCAGATCAGCCAGTACGACGAACCGCTGTGCGCGGGCGGGCGCCTGGGCGACGTGCGCATCCACCGCGTGCACCTCGAGGAGGACGCGGCGAAGCTCGTGCACGCCGGCTCGAGCGGGCGCATCCACGGCTCGGACTCGTCGGTCGTCGACTTCAACCGCGGCGGCACGCCGCTGGCCGAGATCGTCACCGAGCCCGACGTGCGCTCGGCCGCGCAGGCGCGCGAATGGCTGACGCTGCTGCGCACGACGCTGCGCTCGCTCGGCGTCAGCGACGTGAACATGGAGGAGGGCTCGCTGCGCTGCGACGCCAACATCTCGATCAGGCCCATCGGGACCCAGGGGCTCGGCACAAAGACCGAGCTGAAGAACATGAACTCGTTTCGCTTCATCGAGCGCGGCATCAACGCCGAGGTCGCGCGCCAGATCGCGCTCGTCCAGGCCGGCGAGGCCGTCGAGCAGGAGACGCTGCACTTCGACCCGCGCACGGAGGCGATCACGTCGCTGCGCTCCAAGGAGCAGGCGCACGACTATCGCTACTTCCCCGAGCCCGATCTCGTGCCGATCGCGATCACCGACGCGATGCTCGCCGCCGCCCGCGCCGCCATGCCCGAGCTGCCGGCCGCGCGCGAGGAGCGGCTGGCCGGCCTTGGCATCACGCGCGCCGACGCGCATCAACTCGCGATGCGCACGGAGCTCGGCGACTACTTCGAGGCCGCGCTCGCCGCCGCTGCGGCGCCCGAGCCGCAGGCGCTCGCCAACTGGGTCTGCAACGAGCTCGTCGCCCGCGTGCAGGAGCAGGACCCGGCAGACTCGAACGTCGCGCCCGACGCGCTCGCCAAGCTCGTCTCGCTCGTCGCCGGCAAGGCCGTGACGATCGGCAACGCGAAGATCGCGCTCGACCACCTCGTCTCCGACGGCGGCGACCCGGCGGCGATCATCGAGGCCGAGGGGCTCGGCGCGATGGGCGGCGGCGACGGCGCGCTCGCACCGCTCGTCGAGGCTGCGCTGGCGGCCAACGCCGACGCCACGGAGAAGATCCGCGCCGGCAACATGAAGGCCATCGGCGCGATCATCGGCCACGTCATGCGCGAGACCAAGGGCCGCGCCGACGGCTCGGAGGTCACGCGGATCGTACGCGAGAAGCTCGGGGTCTAAGCCTGGGGCTGAGTGTCACGACACTGGGAGACGGTGGCCAGACCGAGCAGCGGCGCCACCCCGTCGGGCGTAACCGGCCGCGACCACAGGTACCCCTGTCCGCCGGGGCAGCCCATCGCGCTGAGGATCAGCAGCTGCTCGCGCGTCTCGATCCCCTCCGCGACGACGTCCAGGCGCAGGCCCGACGCCATCCGCACGATCGCCTCGACGATCGTCGTGTCGTCGGTGTCGACGCCGAGCCCCGCGACGAAGCGGCGGTCGATCTTGATCGCGTCGATCGGAAACCGGCGCAGGTAGGCCAGCGAGGAGTAGCCCGTGCCGAAGTCGTCGAGCACGAGGCCGACACCGAGCGCCTTGAGGTCGCGCAGGTTCTGCGCCACGAGCTGGGTCTCCTCCATCAGCGCGCTTTCGGTCAGCTCGAGCGACAACGCGCCCGGCGCGAGGCCGGTGCGCTGTAGCACGGCGCCGACGCGCGCGGCCAGGCCCGGCTCGCAGACCTGTCGCGGCGAGAGGTTGACCGACACGCGAAACGGCCGCTCGCCGAGGCGCTCGCACCAGTCCGCGGCCGCGCTGCAGGCCTGCTCGAGGACGCGCTCGCCGAGCGCCAGGATCGCCCCGCTCTCCTCGGCGATCGCGATGAACTCGCCGGGGCCGACGAGCCCGCGCTCGGGGTGCTGCCAGCGCAGCAGTGCCTCCATGCCGATGATCTCGCCCGCTGGCAGCGAGACGATCGGCTGATAGTGCGCGACGAGCTCGTCATCGGCCTGCAGGGCGCGGCGCAGATCGTAGTCCAGGCGCAGGCGCTCGGTCGCGTCGCCGCGCATCACCTCGTCAAAGAGCTCATAGCGCCCGCGGCCCTGCTCCTTGGCGCGGTACATCGCGGCGTCGGCCTCGCGGATGAGATCCTCGGCCAGCCGCGACGGGCCGTCGGCGAGGGCGATCCCGACGGATGCCGAGGCGAAGTACTCGCCCGTCGCCAGCGAGAACGGCCGCCCGACCTCGGCGATCACGCGCTCGGCGATCGCGACCGCCTCGAGCGCGTCGTCGATGTCGTCGCAGACGAGGCAGAACTCGTCGCCGCCGAAGCGCGCGACGGTGTCGCCGGGGCGCATCGCGACGCTCAGGCGCATGGCGACCTCGCGCAGCAGCTCGTCGCCGGCACGGTGGCCGCAGCTGTCGTTGATGAGTTTGAACTGGTCGAGGTCGAGGAACAGCACCGCGATCGAGCCGCTGCGGGTCGCGCGGCGCAGCGCGTGGGTCAGGCGATCGGCGAGCAGCGTGCGGTTCGGCAACCCCGTCAGCGGATCGTGCAGCGCCTGGTGGCGCATGTCCTCCTCGACCTTCAGGCGCTCGATCGCGTCGGCGAGCACGTTCGCGGTGGCCTGCAAGAACGTCTTCTCGTCGCCGCTCAGCGCGGGGGAATCGCTCACGCGCAGAAAGCCGAGCCGCGAGTCCTTCGGGCCGATCGGGATCTGGTGGGCGCCGGGCAGTGGGGCGCCGGTCTCGAACGCGCGGCCGTCGGCCGACGGCAGGATCGTCGCCGCGACGTCGCGGCCGAGGGCGGCGCGCGTGCCCGAAACGGCCTCGTGGACGAGGTCGCGCAGGTCCTCGCCCTCCAGCGCCAGGCGCCCGAGGCGCGCGACCGCCGCCTGCTGGCGCAGGCTGCGCTCGAGCTTGTCCTCCGCCGCGGCCAGCCCTTCGCGCGCGCCGTCGAGCGGCTGCGCAGCACGGCCGACCTCGTGTTGCAGCGTGTTGAAGGAGTCCGCCATCGCTCCGACCTCGTCCTGCGACATCACCTCGACGTCGACCACGTCGATTCGCGCCTTGGCGGCGGCGAGGTCGCAGACGGCCAGCGCGCGCATCGCCCGCGTGAAGTCGGTCAGCGTGCCCGTTGCGAGCCGGTCGGCCGCCGCCGACACCTGCTCGACGGCATGGCCGATCATCCCGGGCAGGATCAGCCCGACCGCGACGGTCAGCATCGCGACCGCGACGAAGATGTCCTGCAGCAGCGAGATCAGCGCAGGGTCGGTGTCGGGCACATAGCTGACGGCGAGCAGATAGCCCGCACCGTCGAGCACGATGACGGCGATCATCGCGCCGGTGAGCTTGAGGTGCAGCGAGCGCTTGACGCCCGGCTGACCGGAGAGGCGGCGATCGCTGGCGCGCCGCCACGCGTACAGCAGCGAGCCGGCGTAGGCGAGCCCGATCGACAGCAGCACCGTCGGCAGCCCGAACTGCTCGAAGCCCAGCACGGTCGCGAGAAACCACACCCCCGCAGCGATGACGCCCAGCATGATCGTCCCGCGCGGCGCGCGCCACGGGCGCTCGCGATCGGGCTCGTTGCGGCGCAGCAGCCAGACCGCGATCGACGGCAGCGCGATCGCGATGAGGTAGGCGAAGTTCGCGGCGGCGATCATCCAGATCGGCACGCCGAGCAGCAGGGCGCCGATCGCGAAGCCGGCCGTGATGAACGTCGTCACCCACGGCACGTCGCGGCTCGTGCGCTTCGCCCATGAGCGCGGCAGCAGGCCGTCCTCGGAAAGCTGGGAGAGCGTGCGCGAAGCACCCGCGAGCGGCTGCATCGTGCCCATTAACATGTTGGCGACCATGAACCAGACCGCTGCTGCCTTGGCGGTGCCGGCGAGCAGCGGGGCGAACGTCGGGCCGAGCGTCTCGCCAAGGTCGCCGCCCATGCCGCCGACGCCGATCGTGCCGAGCCAGACGAGCGGCAGGACGATGAAGAACAGGCCTGCCATCGCGCCGCTGGCGAACACGGCTCGGGGCAGGTTGCGGACCGGGTCCTTCATCTCGCCGACGTGGCAGGTGGCGGCCTCGAACGCGGGCGCGGCGAAGCCGACGAGGTAGAGCCCCGCCATCGCGGAGGTCAGCACGCCGAACGCGCCGTCAAACGGCGTGTCGAGATGAAACGAGGTCGCGCGGGCAACGTCGACGGTGCCCGAAACGATCGGGATGACGGCGGACAGCAGCGCCAGGAATGCCGCGGCGAGCCCGACGGGAAGTGCGCAGCGGGTGACGGTTCGCACACCCAGGAGGTTGATGGCGACGAACGTGAGGATGATGCCGATCGCAAGCGGCGTGATCGGGATGAACGGCACGTACCACTGGTGCAGCGCGGTCGCCGACAGGATCGCGGTGAAGCCGCAGGTCGGGACCCAGCCCCACCAGTAACAGACGCCCGTCAGGTTCGCGAGCACCGGGCTGTAGGGCTTGAATGCCTCGGCGCAGGTCGCCGCGATGCCGCCCACCCGCTCGGGCCACATGAGCACGAGCTCCGTCCAGCCGGGTGCCGCCATCCAGCTCAGCAGCAGGCCGACGATCAGCACCGGAATCGCGCCGCTGCCATTGACCGCGATCAGCGCCGCGATCAGAAAGACCATCTGGTTGGAGCCGCCCATCGCCAGAGCGGACGTGCCGAGCCAGGAGATCGTCCGCGGATGCGGCGCTGGCATCGTTCGGGGTGATGAGTGGGTCCTTGCCTTGTCGGGGTCGTCCCTAACCTCCGTGCCATCTATCGACACCTGCCGCGCCGGGCTTGAGCGCTCGAACGTTGGTCCACGAGTCGTTCTGCGGTGAACGAGTTGGCGCGGGAAGTGCGCTGTGCCGGTCGCAGCGGTGTATATGTTGATGTGCATGAGCTCGCTGCGTCCGGCCACGCTGATCGTGGCGTTGCTCGCCGCGCTGATCGGTGCGGCGCCGGCGGCGGCCCTGCCCGACGACCCCGCCCGCGAGCGTGTGGCGGGCAACCCGACCCCGCTCGAGCAGGCGCGCGAGGAGTCCGCCGTCAAGGACCGCCCGCGCACGCGCCTGGACCTGCGGGCGGGCGAGTTGCGGCTGTCGCGCAGCGAACTGCTCGCGTCCGCGCGCCAGGATCTCGAGATCACCTTCACGCTGGACCGCGACGTCGCCGACGGCGTGCTGGAGCTGACGCTGCCGTCGCGCTGGGTCGGGCGCTCGGACGTCAGCGACCTGGCGTTTGCGCGCGTGCCGTCGAGCGGACGCGCCTCCGGGGTGCGGGCACGGGCGCGGCGCAGCGGGCGCGTCGTGCGGTTCGCCTTCAAGGATGCTCGCGAGGGCGATTCCGCGAGCTTCAAGCTGTCAGACCTGGGCATCCCCGCGGGCGAGTACACGCTGCGCCACAGCTGGCGCGAGGCCGGCGGTACGGACCGCGCGACGGGCACGGCGAAGGTCATCTTCTACGCCCCCGTCCGCGAGGCCGGCGAGGAGAACGGCGACGGGGACTGGACGGCGCTGATGCGCGACGTCAACGCCATCAACGACGCGGCCGAGGAGTCTGAGACGTTCGTGACCGTGGTGCCCGGCAACCGGCAGCGCTACGTCGTCGGAGCCAACGGCGGCGGCGGCTACAACGCGTGGATCACCAACAACGGCGGAACGTCGTTCACGAAGGCGCCGATGTCGGCCTCGATCGACGCGCCGGGCGAGGCTGGGCCCGAGCCTGCGGCGCTGTGCTGCGACCCGATGTCGGCCGCCGACGCGCTCGGCAACGTCTGGTACGGCGGCCTCTCGACGTCCAACGGCGCCGGCAACCCGAGCCGGATCGTGGTCGCGCGCTCGGCACCTGCCACGACATCATTCGTGAACACGGTCGGGCTGAAGGTCCGCACGGGCGGCACGCAGGACAAGCCACTGATGACGATCGACAACTCGCCGACGAGCCCGACGTTCGGCCGGTTGTACGTCATCTGGGATGAGCCCGTGAGCGGCGGCGGCATCAACATCGTCATCGCGCAATGCGACACGCGGCCCGGCGGCGTCGCGAACGCGGCAAACTGCGACAACGCCGACAACTGGACCGCCCCGGTCAGCGTCACGCCGGTGACGGGGAGCTACATCTACGCCGACGTTGCGGTCGGCCCCGACGGCAGGGTCTTCGTCGTGTGGTGGGACTATTCCGCGGCCAACGCGGTCCGCGGCGACATCTGCAACCCGTCCGGCCAGAACTGCGCCTCGGCGGACGGCTGGGGAACGCCGCAGACGATCGCCACGATGAACGCCACGGGTGGGCCGCTGCCGTTCGAATGCCCGATCGTCGCGCAGCCCGGCGGGCGGGCGTCGACCTCGCCGAACGTCGACGTCGATCGCTCGGGAGGCCCGAACAACGGTCACGTGTACGTCACCTGGAGCGACCTGCGGACCGGCAGCGGCACGACGCGCTGCGGCGACGAGACGCCCAAGTCGACGCACCTGACGTGGGACAACTTCGTCGCCTCCGCGGCCGGCACGCTGCCGGGCAGCGCCAATCCCTCGCCGGCCGTCGCGACGCGGCTGCTGACCGACGGCGAGGGCGGCGGCCAGGCCAACTCCGACGACTGGTTCGCGTGGCTCGCCGTCGACCAGACGACCGGCGTGGCGTGGGCGGACTTCTACTCCACGCGCGACGTCGCCAACCGGACGACGACGAACTTCTACGTGCGCGGCGTGGCGCCCGCCGGCAACGGCCACGTGCTCGGCCCGCTGCGCAAGGTGTCGACCCAGCCGTCGAACTACAGCGCCGCGACGTGCTGCACGTTCGGCAATGACTACGGCGACTACACCGGCATCGACGCGACCCAGGGCGCCGCGATCCCGGTGTGGACCGACAAGCGCGCCGGCTCCGACGGCGAGGCGTACATCGACAACGTCTTCAGCCCGCTGCTGACGCCCTCGGTCCTGACCTTCGACGACTCGGCGGCCGCGGGCGGCGACGGCGACGGCGTGCTCGAGCCGGGCGAGTCGTTCCGCCTGACCGAGGCACTGCGCAACGCCGGCTCGGCGGCGGCGACGGCCGTCAGCGCGACGCTCACGACGCCGGCGGGATCGGGCCTGACGATCACCCAGCCGACGTCGGCCTTCCCGGACGTGGCGCCGGCCGCGACGCAGACCAACGCCGCGGCCTTCACCGGCACGTTGCCCGCCGGCCAGCCGTGCGGCTCGCCCGTCGCGGTGACGTTGCGCCTGACGATCGCGGGTGAGCCGTCGGTCGTGCCGATCGGCAACATCGCCACGGGCTGCGGCGCCTTCCCGCCCCCGCCGCCGCCGCCGCCCCCGCCGGTCGCGCCGCCGCCGCCTCCGCCGGTCGCGCCGCCGCCGCCTCCGCCGCCGCCGGTCGACAGGACGATCGTGTTCTCGCTCACGGGCAAGAGCACGCAGAAGCCGCTCGTCAAGAAGGCGGGGTTCGTCGCCACGCTGTCCTGCCCGCTGGAGAACTGCCGCGTCGCCCTCAAGGGGACGGTGACGATTCCGTCCGCGACGAGGGGCGGCGAAGCCAAAAAGGTCAGCCTCAAGAGCGCGACCGTCACCGTGACGCGGGCCAAGCAGGCCAAACGCAAGTTCACGATCTCCAGGTCGCTGCGCAGCCGCCTGACGCGCGCCCTGCGCAGCTCGCGCACCCGCACGAGGATCAGGGCGCTGATCACGGCCACGGCAACCGATGCCGCCGGCAACAAGTCGAGCAGGACGCTGACCATCAAGGTCCGCCGCTAGTGCCCCGATGACTCCCCGACGCGTACGCGGCCTGCTCGCGGCGGGATGCCTCGTGGTCGCGGCGACCGCCGCACAGGTGCTCGCCGCCGAGGCTCCACCGACGCGCCATGCACTGCCCGCCGGCGCGCTGCTGCTGTCGGACTCCAGCGTGCCCGCCGGCAGTTCCGAGCGCGTCACGTTCTCGGTGCGCCTGGATCGTGAGGTGGCCGGCGGCCGGCTCGCGCTGACCCTGCCGCGCCTGTGGACGCAGCGCTCCGGCGTCAGCGGCATGCGCTTTGCGCGGCTGCCGCGCAAGGGCGAGGGGTCGAGCGGCCGCACGACGGTCACCCGCTCCGGGCGCGTCGTCAGCTTTGCGTTCAGCGACGCGCGCGACGGGGACTCGGGGCGCTACGACGTGCACGACAACGGGATCCGCGCGGGCACCTACCGCTTGCCCTACCGCTGGCACGAACACGGCCGCGTCAGCGCTCGCGGCACGGCGCGCGTGGTCTTCGCCACGCGTACGCGCCCGCGCCGCTGACGCGTGCAGCACCAGTGCCGTCCCCGCAAGGGAACGACCACTAGCATCCGGCCATGCGTCGCCAGCTCGCCGCGACCCTGATCGCCGGCGCGTTTCTGCTGCCGCTCGTCTTTCTCGTGCTCGGCGCGCTGCGCGATCCGGGCGAGCCGCCCCCGACAGGCCTCGAGGTGCTCGTCCCGCAGCTGAGCCTCGCCGGCTTCGAGCGCGCCTTCAACCTCGTCGCGCTCGGCCGCCAGCTCGTCAACTCCGGGATCGTCGCGCTGCTGGCGGTGCCGCTGAGCGTGCTCGTCGCGTCCTGGGCGGGCTTCGCGACGACGCGCCTGTCGGCGCGCGGCCGGCGCCTGGTCGTCGGCGCCTCGCTCGTGGCGCTGCTCGTCCCGCTGTCGGCCCTGTGGGTGCCGCGCTTCGTGCTGTTCAGCAAGCTGTCGCTCGTCGACACCTGGGTTCCGCTGATTGCGCCGGCGGCGATGGCGACGTCGCCGCTGTACGTGCTGCTGTTCACGTGGAGCTTCAGCCGCCTTCCGCGCGACCTCGTCGACGCCGCCCGCCTGGAGGGACTGGGCCTGTTCGCGATCTGGCGGCGCCTCGCGTCGCCGCTCGTGCGCCCGACGACGTTCGCCGTCGGCGCGCTGGCGTTCGTCTTTCACTGGAGCAACTTCGTCGACCCGCTGCTGTACCTCAACGACCCGGACCTGTTCACGGCGCCGCTGGGCCTGCGCCAGCTCAAGGACCTGGGCGCGACCGACTTTCCGACGCTGCTCGCCGCTTCGCTCGTCGTCACGCTGCCGGCGGCGATCGCCTTCGGCGCGGTCGGGCACCGCTTCCTCTCGGATGTCCGCGCGACCGGATGGCTCGGGCGATGACGCGGGCCGCGCCGCTGCTCGCGCTCGTGCTCCTCGCCGCGCTGCTGGGGGCCGGCTGCGGCGGCTCGGACGACGGCGGCGGCGGGGGCGACGGCGCCAGGATCGACTTTCAGGTCTTCGGCGATGCCGAGGAGCTTGCGGCCTACCGCGAGCTCGTCGCCGCCTACGCGCGCAGGCGGACCGGCAAGGTGCGGCTGATCGAGCTCCCCGACCGCGACGCGCACCTGCAGAAGATCGCCACCGGCTTTGCGAGCGGCGCGCCGCCGGAGGTCTTTCTCGTCAACTACCGCAACTTCGCCGGGTACGCGGCCCGCGGCGCGCTGGATCCGGCGGGTCCGCGGCTGGCCGCATCGAAGGCGCTGCGCCGCCGCGCCTTCTACTCGCAGTCCGTGCAGGCGTTCACCCACCGAGGCACGCTGCAGTGCATGCCGCAGAACGTCTCGAGTCTCGTCGTCTACTACAACCGCGACCTCTTCAGACAGGCGGGACTCGCCGACCCACGACCGGACTGGTCGTTCGAGGCGTTTCGCACCGCGGCCCGCCGACTGACGAAGCCGGCGCCCAAAGGCGACGAGGTGCGCCAGTACGGCGTCGGCCTGGACCCTTCGATCGTGCGGCTCGCGCCGTTCGTCTGGTCGGCCGGCGGCGACATCGTCGACGACGCGAGCGACCCGCGGCGCTTCACGCTCGACACGCCGCGCGCCCGCGAGGGCCTGCTCGCCTTTCTCGACCTGCAGGGCGGCGACCGCTTTGCGCCGTTCGAGCGCGAGGTCGAGGCCAAGGGCCTGGACGCGCGCTTTCTCGACGGCGAGCTTGGCATGTTCCTGTCCTCGCGGCGCGAGGTGCCGACGTTTCGCACGATCAAGGACTTCGACTGGGACGTCGCGGCGTTTCCGCGCCTGCGCGAGCCGGCCAGCGTCCTGCACTCCGACGCCTACTGCCTTGCGAAGGGCAAGGGCGCGGACGCCGCGTGGCGCTTCGTGGAGTTCGCGGCCGGCGCGGAAGGCCAGCGGATCCTCGCGCGCGCCGGCCGGATCGTCCCCTCGCTGCGCGCCGTCGCGCACTCGCGCGACTTCCTCGATCCATCCAAGCCGCCGCGCTCGAGCGAGGTCTTCCTCGACGCGATCCCGACGATGCGCCGCCTGCCGGTCGCCTCGACATGGCCCGAGCTCGAGGACGCGATCGACCTCGCGCTCAAGCGCGCCTATTACACCGAGCTGACGGTCGACGAGACGCTCGAACGCATCGACGACGAGACCGCGCCGCTGTTCGAGCGCGCGCGCGATGCTGGTCCTTGAGGACGTCGAGAAGCGCTACGGCTCGCTGCGCGCGCTCGCGGGGCTGAGCCTGGCGGTCGGAGCGGGGGAGCTGCTGACGGTGCTCGGCCCGTCCGGCTCTGGCAAGTCGACCGTCCTGCGCGTGGTCGCGGGCCTCGAGCAGGCCGACGCGGGGCGGGTGCTGATCGGCGGCCGTGACGTCACGCGGACCGCGCCCGCGCAGCGCGACGTCGCGATGGTCTTTCAGTCCTTTGCGCTGTTTGCGCACCTGACGGTGCGCGAGAACATCGGCTTCGGCCTGGCGGCGCGGCGAACGCCGGCCGCCGAGCGCGAGCGTCGCGTGCGCGAGGCGGCGGAGGTGCTCGGCCTCGCCTGGCTGCTGCACCGCAGGCCGCACGCGCTGTCCGGCGGCGAGCGCCAGCGCGTGGCGCTCGCGCGCGCGCTTGCCGGGCGGCCGGCGGTGCTGCTGATGGACGAGCCGCTGTCGAACCTCGACGCGCCGCTGCGCGAGCGCGCCCGCGCGGAGATCCGCCGCCTGCACCGCGAGACGGGCGCGACCGTCGTCTACGTCACCCATGACCAGGCCGAGGCGCTGTCGCTCGGCGAGCGCGTCGCCGTGCTCGACGAGGGGATCCTGCGCCAGGTCGGTGAGCCCGACGAGGTCTACGAGCGCCCATCCGACAGCTTCGTCGCGGGCTTCGTCGGCAGCCCGCCGATGAACCTCCTGACAGCGCGCGTCGACGACGGGGTGCTGCGCGGGCCGGGTCCGATCACGCTGGCGCTGCCGGCAAACAGCGGGCTCGTGCCGCACGAGGACGTCCTGGCGGGATTCCGCCCCGAGGGCGCGCGCTGTCCGGTCGCCGTGGACGGGGCGCGCGCGGGGTTCTCCGCTCAGGTCGACGCCGTCGAGCGCGCCGGTCACGAGCGGCTGTGGTACCTGGCCGCGGGCGGCCACCGCTTTGCCGTGCGCCCGGCACCGGATGCCCGCGCGGCGCCCGGCGACACGGTCGGCGTCGCCGTCGACGCCGCCGCGGTGCGCCTCTTCGAGCCGGCATCGGGCCGCGCGCGATGAAGCTGCGCCGCCCGTCGGAGCCGGTCGCCGCGCGCCTGATGCTCGCGCCCTACGCGCTCGGCCTCATGACGCTGCTCGTTCTACCGGCAGCGGTCACGTTCGCGCTCGCGCTGACCGACTACGACCTCTTCTCGGCGCCGGTCTTCGCCGGCCTGGACAACTTCGCCGACATGCTCGACGACCCCGCCTTTCGCGCCGCGCTGCCCGCGACGCTCGCGTTTGTCGCGCTCGCCGTGCCCCTGCGCGTCGCGGGCGCGCTCGCGCTTGCGCTGCTGCTGCACCGCTCCTCGCGCGCGGCGTCGGTCCAGCGCAGCGCGGTCTTTCTGCCGACGGTCGTGCCGGACATCGCGATCGCGCTGCTGTGGCTGTTTCTCGTCAACCCGCTGTATGGGCCGCTGCCCGCGGTGCTGGGCGCCGTGGGCCTGCCGGTGCCCGACATGCTGACGACCTCCGCCGGGGCGCTGCTGCTCGTCGTCGCGATGTCCGCGTTCGCGATCGGCGAAGGCTTCGTGATCGCGCTCGCGGTGCGACGCGAGCTGCCCGAGGAGCTCTACGAGCTCGCGCGCGTGGAGGGCGCCACGCCGGGCTTCACCTTCCGGCGCCTGACGCTGCCGCTGATGGCGCCGACGCTGTCACTGCTGGCCGTCCGCGACGTCGCGCTGAGCCTGCAGTTCGCGTTCGTGCCGGCACTGCTCGTGACCGGCGGCGGCCCGGACCGCGCAACCACGTTCCTGCCGCTGCTGATCTATCGCAACGCGTTCGAGAACGGCCGCTACGGCTACGCGGCGGCGATCACCGTCGTGACGTTCGCGCTGACGGCGCTGATCGCCGCGACGCAGCTGCGACTGCTGCGGCGCGGCAGGCTGAGCGTCTAGATCGCGGCCGGGCTGACGACTGCCGGTGCGGCGAAAAAGGCGCGCCGGCCTGCCCCGCGCGGGCGTACCATCCGGTGCAGCAGGTTCCGCCGCCAAAGGGAGGCACGCGATGTGCAGGCTCATCCGCATGGATCACACGGGTCATTCGACGCTCGCCGAGTGGACGGCCGATGACCCGCAGGCCGTGGAGGCCGCGGTCCAGGCCTTCAGGACCGAGGTCGAGCGCGGCTACCTGGCGATGGTCAGCACCGGGCCCGGCCATGCCGAGCAGGTCCGCGAGCTGCCGCTCGACGCGCCGCTCGTGATCCTGCGCCTGCCGATCTCCGGCGGATAGGAACCGTGGCGGGCGAGCCGCACGTCATGACCGGGGACGTCAACGCGCTGGTGCCGGGCGATGAGCACGTGCTCGCCCCGGGGCGCGAGGTCCTGCCGGAGACCGCGGCGGTCCACTGGCGCCCGCGCGTCGACGAGCGACGCCTGCGCAACCTCGGCTCGCTGTGGACGCTGACGACCGTCGCCCATGTCGTCCCGTTTCTCGCCGCCGGCGCCGTACTGATGTGGCTGAACTGGCTCGCGCTGCCGGTCGCCCTGGCCTGCATCGCCCACGCCTGGGTGATTCCCGAGCTCTACGCCCAGCGCGGGGCCAACGTCCTGCGGCCGCGCGGGCGCGCCGCGGCCGAGCCAGAGCGGCGCTCCGTCGGCCTGCTCGGCGACCTCGTCGGCCACGATGCGCGCGACCTGCATGCCGCGACGGGCCTCGTGCTCGAGCCCGGCCGGTTTGGGACCTGGCTCGTCGGCGAGGCCGGCGCGCTGCTGCTGTCCGGCGCTCGCAGGCGCCGCGCGTACTGCTATTGCGTGACGGTCGACGGCCGCGCCGCGGGCGCCGCCGAGCTGCCGTCGGGCGATCGCATCGCCCACCTGCTGCTGGCGCTGCGCGCCGATGAGCAGGGCTTTGCGACCGTCGCCAACCTCAGCTTCTCGGGCGCGCGCTGGCGCCTGCGCAGGCGCGTCCCGGGCACGATGCGCCCGGCCATCGACGCCGCTGCGGAAAGCCTGGACACGCGGTCCATCGACCGCTCCTGAATCTCCGACGGGCGGCCAATGCCGCCCGCGGCGGCGTGCTCGAGGATGCTGCATATGCCCGCCACCTCAGACATCACGCGCCGAATTCTCGTCCCACTCGCCGGTCCGCAGGACACCGCAGCATCCGCGCCTCGGGTCCGTCGCTACAAGATGGCCCGCACGGCTCCCGTCACTCGTGCCGATCGGACGATCGAACGCTTCGCGTACCTGCGCCGAAGCTACGACTGACGCTCACACGACCCGCATTCGCCCGTTTGCCGGCGAGGTAGGCTTGAAGGCATGTCCACCTCCACTCCTTCACGCTCCTCGCTCGGCAAGCGGGCGATCGCGGTCCTGATCCTGTTGATCGCGGCTTTGATCCTCGTCAAGGCGGTCATCGGGATCGCCATGGCGGTCTTCTGGGTCGTCCTCGTCGTGCTCGCCATCGTCGCTGTGATCTGGGCGATCCGCGTCCTCTAGCCGGTCACGACCGTGGCCGGCGGCGCCTACATCTCGATCGCGCTCGGCTTCGCCTTCGGCGGCGGGGTCGTCGGACGCATGAAGGGCAGCTCGTTCTGGATGTGGTTTCTGATCTCCGGTGCCGTCCCCTTCATCGGGCTGCTCGCCGCGCTGTGCTACCGCTCCGAGCGCGACGAGCTGCGCCGCCAGTGCCCGACCTGCGGGCGCGTGTGCAAGCTCTACGACGCGCTCTGCGTGCGCTGCGGGACCGAGCTCGAGTTTCCCGACGAGGCGCTCGTGTCCGAGACGGCGGCGGTCTCGTCGCGCTAGCCGCGCTGCGCCCGCGAGCAGTGGGCGCGCCCACCCGCGCGACCTCGCTCGATGGTTGGTTCGGCCGCGGAACCAACCATCTAGACTGACCTGCTCCTGCCGGCCCGACGGGCCGGCCCGTTTCTGCGGAGAGGAGGTCGTGACATGCGTGCGGTCGATGCCATCATGGAGTGCCTGAAGGCGGAGGGTGTGGACGTCGTATTCGGCCTCCCCGGCGGAGCCAACCTTCCCACCTACGACGCGTTCGTCGACGCCGGCATCCGCCACGTCCTCGTGCGCCACGAGGCCGGCGGCGGCCATGCCGCCGAGGGCTACGCGAAGGCCACGGGCAAGGTCGGCGTCGCGTTCGCCACCTCCGGCCCCGGCGCCACGAACATCGTCACGCCGATCGTCGACGCGATGATGGACTCGGTGCCGACGGTCTTCATCACCGGCCAGGTGCGCACGGACCTGATCGGCACCGACGGCTTTCAGGAGACCGACACGCTCGGCATCACGATGCCGGTCGTCAAGCACTCCTTTCAGATCCGCTCGCCGCTGGAGATCCCGCGCGCGATCCACGAGGCCTTCTACCTCGCGCGCTCGGGCCGGCCGGGGCCGGTCGTCGTCGACATCCCGCAGGACCTCAGCCGCGCGGAGATCGACTACGAGCCGATCACCGACCTGCACCTGCCCGGCTACCAGCCGACGACCGACGGCAACGCCAAGCAGATCCGCCAGGCCGCCAAGGCGATGGCGTCCGCGCGGCGGCCCGTCATCTACGCGGGCGGCGGCGTCATCAACGCCAACGCCTCCAAGGAGCTGACGGAGTTCGCGACGATCGACCGCTTCCCCGTGACGTGCACGCTGATGGGGCTCGGCGCGTTCGGAGCACCGCACCCGCAGTGGCTGGGCATGCTCGGCATGCACGGCACGCGCACGGCGAACTACGCGATGGACGAGGCCGACCTCATCTGCTGCGTCGGGGCGCGCTTCGACGACCGCATCACCGGCAAGCTGTCGGAGTTCGCGCCGCACGCGAAGTTCATCCACATCGACGTCGATCCGGCGGAGATCTCCAAGAACATCCCCGCGCACATCCCGATCGTCGGCGACGCCCGCAGCGTGCTCAAGCGCCTGCTCAAGGAGTACCGCTCGCTGGACGGCGTCGAGACCTCGCGCATGGACGAGTGGTGGCAGCGCATCGAGGCCTGGCGCGAGAAGCACCCGCTGCGCTACGACGACTCCGCCGACGGCGAGATCAAGCCCCAGTACATGATGCAGGCGCTCTACGAGGCGACCGGCGGCGACGCCATCGTCTGCTCGGACGTCGGCCAGCACCAGATGTGGTCGGCGCAGTACTACCACTTCTCAAAGCCCCGTCGCTGGATCAACTCCGGCGGCCTCGGGACGATGGGCTTCGGCCTCCCGGCGGCGATGGGCGCCCAGGTCGGCTGCCCGGACGAGACCGTCGTCTGCATCTCCGGCGACGGCTCGATCCAGATGAACATGCAGGAGCTCGCAACCTGCGCCCAGAACGAGATCCCGATCAAGATCTTCATCATGAACAACGGCTATCTCGGCATGGTGCGCCAGTGGCAGGAGCTGTTCTGGGACAACCGCTACTCGCACGTCGACATGGGCAACTTCCCCGACTTCGTGAAGGTCGCCGAGGCCTACGGGGCGACGGGGCTGCGCCTGACGGAGAAGTCGACGCTCGTCGACGACATGAAGGCGGCACTGGCGACGCCGGGCCCGGTCATGGTCGACGTCCGCGTCACGCGCGAGGAGAACACCTATCCGATGATCGCGCCGGGCCAGGCCGCGCGCGAGATGGTGGGATGAGCGTCGTGGGAGAGCCCGCCACCAAGGACCTGCTGACGCTCGCCGACCTCGAGGCGACCGCGAACATGCGCTCCGGGCGCAAGCACGTGCTGTCGATCCTCGTCGAAAACAAGCCGGCGGTCCTGACCAGGGTCGCCGGGCTGTTCGCGCGGCGCGGCTTCAACATCGACACGCTGACGGTCGGGCCGACCGAGGACGACCACCTCTCGCGCATCACGCTGACCTTCGACGGCGCGATGCACCCGGTCGATCAGGTCACCAAGCAGCTGCACAAGCTCGTCAACGTCCTGAAGATCCGCGACCTCGAGCCGGCCGACACCGTTTCGCGCGAACTTGCGCTGTTCAAGGTCGCCGTCGAGGGCCCGCAGCGCGCGGAGGTCATGCAGATCTGCGAGATATTCCGCGGCAAGGTCGTCGACGTCACGCGCCGCTCGGTGATCCTCGAGATCACCGGCACGACCGACAAGATCGAGGCATTTGAGCGGATGGTGCGCCCATTCGGCCTGATCGAGATGATGCGCACCGGTGAGATCGCCATCTCGCGTGGCCGCGGCGAGACGTGATCGCGCCTCGCTAGTGGCGTTCTGCGGGGGGGTGTGTCGGGTTTGTCAGCCTGAGGCTGACGAAGTCGACACACCCCCCCGGGTCGACGGGCAATGAGCGAGAAGCTCGTAGCGCGCGCGAGACCGCAGCTCCGCGGGCTGGACGATCGCGAGCGCGCGACCCTGCGCACGCGCTTGGAGCAGGCGATGCGTCGCTCGCGCAAGCGCCGCTCGCACGGCGTGCTCGCCGCGCTCACCGTTGCGGTCGCGCGCGACGTCGATCCCGCCGCCGTCGCGCAGCTGTGCCGGCGCCCCGACGAGCCGTGGTTCTGCCTCGAGCAGCCCGAGCGCGAGCGCTCGGCGATCGCCGCGCTGGGGTCCGTCGTCGCGCTCGAGGCGCGCGGCGCGCAGCGCTTCGACGAGCTCGCCGAGCGCTGGCGCATCCTCGCGCGCGAGGCGATCTGCGATCCGCCCGACGGACCGCGCGGCGCCGGCCTGATCGCCTGCGGCGGCTTCGCGTTCGCGCCCCACGGCGGCGGCAGCCCGCACTGGGCGGCGTTCGCGCCGGCGTCGCTGCACGTACCCGAGGTGGCGCTCGCGCGCCGCGGCGACGACGTGCTGCTGACGGTCGCCGCGCTCGCTACCGCCGACGACACCGCCGACGGCCTGCTGGCGCGCATCGAGCTCCGGCTGGGCGAGCTGCGCAGTGCGGCGCTGCCGCTGCTGGACCCCCACCCCGTCGGCCACTACACGGTCGCGGCGAGCACCCCGCCCGAGCACTACGAGGCCGCGGTCGCGCGCGCCGTCGAGCGGATCCGCGCGGGGGACTTCGAGAAGATCGTGCTGGCACGCGAGGTGCAGGTCCACGCCCCCGAGCCGCATGACGTGGCGGCGATCTTCGGCGTCCTGCGCGAGGGCTTTCCGTCGTGCTTCTGCTTCTGTGCCGGCCGCGGCGACGACGCGTTCGTCGCCGCCAGCCCCGAGCTGCTGATCCGCCGCGAGGGGATGCGCGCAAGCACGCTCGCGCTCGCGGGGTCGACGCGGCGCAGCGCCGACCCGTCGGTCGACGGCCACCTCGGCGAAGGGCTGCTGCGTTCGGACAAGGACCGGCGCGAGCAGCAGATCGTCGTGCGCCGGATCGAGCGGGCGCTGCGCCCGCACAGCGTCTGGGTCACCTCGGCGCCCGAGCCCGTGGTCGTGCGGATGGCGAACATCCAGCATCTCGCAAGCCCGATCCGCGCGCAGCTGCGAAAGCCGATCGGCGCCGTGCGCCTGGCCGGGCTGCTGCATCCGACGCCGGCAGTGGGCGGCGAGCCGTTCGCGGTCGCCGAGCCGCTGATCCCGGCGCTCGAGGGCCTGGACCGGGGCTGGTACGCCGGCCCCGTCGGCTGGACGGACACCAACGAGGACGGCGAGTTCTGCGTCGCCCTGCGCTGCGCGCTGCTGAGCGGGCCGGTGGCGCGCTGCTATGCGGGCGTCGGGGTGGTGCGCGACTCCGACCCGGCGGCCGAGCTCGCCGAGACCGACGTCAAGCTCGGCGCGCTGCTGCCGGTGCTTGCGGGCTGAGCACGGTGTGATGCTCGCACACGGGCTCGACGACGATCACCGGCGCGACGCTACAGACCTCCGAAGGAGATCCGGCCGTGTCAGGGGACGAGACCACCGTGGTCATCCCCACCAACCCCGCTCCCAACACGACCTTCACGGGCCAGCTCCAGAGCGTGGGGGACACCTTCCGCTACGTCTCCAACGAGCAGATCGTGAACCCCGACGGCTCGATCACCGTGGGCGCGTGGCCGCTTCCGGATCGCGCGCCTTGTCGCGCCTCCGAAGATCGCCGGCTGAGCGCCGCTTTCAAGCCACGTTGCGGCGCTGTCCGACCCGCACGGCCGGCGTGTCCCACCATGAGGGCACTGTGAGAGCCACTGCCGCCACCGCATGGACCGGGGAGGCCTACTGGGGTCAGTTGCCACGACCATCGTTGGCCTCCGCCGTCGGCGGATTCTCCGCGGTGTCACGTCTTTCACGATCTGGAGAGTCCGACCCATGCGCATCACACACCTCGTTCCCGGCCTGGGGCTCGCCCTGGCACTCGCGGTCGCGCCGGCTGCCTCGGCGCAGAACCCGAAGCCCAACAAGCCGCCCGGCGGCAATGCCCCCAATGCCAGCGCCCTCACGCTGGAGGCCAAGCCCTCGACCATCGTCTTCTCGGGCCTGACCACCCTCAGCGGCCGGCTGACCGCCGACAAGGCCGACGGCGTGACGGTCCGGTTCGAACAGGACAACACGCGCCCATACGGCGACGGCTACAAGCCGGTCGCCGGGGTGACGGCGACGACCGCGAACAACGGCAGGTACTCCCTGTCGATCAAGCCGCTGCTGAACACCAGCTTCCGTGCCGTCGCGCAGTCCTCCCCGCCGACGACGAGCCCGGCGAGAGTCGTCCTGGTCCGCACGCTCGTGGGCATCAGGGTGTCCGACAGCACGCCGCGACGCGGGAGCCTCGTGCGGTTCTCCGGCACGGTGTTCCCCGCCCATGACGGAGGCACGGTGCTGATCCAGAAGCGCTCGTCGACCGGCAGCTTCAACACCGTCGCCCGCAAGAGGCTGACGGACGCAGGCGCCGCCAGGTCGACCTACAGCCGCCGCCTGCGCATCTTCCGTGACGGCGTCTATCGCGTGAAGCTTCCCGGCGACGGTGACCACATCAACGGCTTCAGCCGTCTGAAGACCATCAACGTCGGAGGCTGACCAGGCCGCCCATCGACGGGGGCGCGCGCGACGCGCGCGCTCCCGCGGGGTGGGGAGCGGCGGGACCGGACGCCGGCTACTCGCAGAACGCGATTCCCGGGATGCCGATGAGCGTGACCTTCTTGGTCTTCGTGTCGATCGCGAACTCCAAGCGGCCGCCGTCGCTCTTGGGCACCTTGGCGAGCGTGATGCCGAAGACCTCCTCGGTGCCGCGGTCCAGGACGACCTTGGGGAAGACCTGCTTGATCTTGGCCTGCGTCGCGCCGATGCCGACGCCCTTGGCGGTCGCTCCGCCGCGGATCGAGATCGACCGCACCTTGCGCGGCGACGACGAGGTGTAGTCGACAGCCCCCTTCAGTGGGGCGCGCAGGTTCGCTCCGCGCGTGTTCGGCCCGCCGAGCTCGCAGCCGGGGCGGATCGCGCCGACGAGCTTCGCGTCGTAGAGCTGCTTGTGGGTCTTGCCGAGCTTGACGGCGCCGACGCCGGTCGACGTGATCTTCTGCGGCGCGGCGGCGCCGACGGTCAGTGCGGGTGCGACCGCCGTGCCGAGCGCGGCCGCGGCGGCGCCGGCGGCGACGGTGGTGACGAGCACGCGGCTCCAGGAGGCGTTCATCGGGCCAACGTACCGCTTCGGGCGGCGCCGCTGTGTGACTTCGCGCAAGCCCGCTGGCAGCGCCCTCCGGCATGCAACAGCGGCGGCGGATGCAGAGCACCCGCCGCCGCCGCCGCTGGACTTCGTTGCGCGCTACTTGATGGCGTTCTGCCAGGCCCGCCGCAACAGCGTCGCGACGCTGATGAAGTTCCCGTTGGAGTCCTTGCGCGTCTGGTTGTTGCGCGAGTTGAAGATCACCGCGATCTGGACGTCGCCGGGCAGCATCACGGTCTGCGAGCCGCAGCCGCGGCCCTTGTCGTCGCTGCCGCAGCCGCCGTTCTTCTTGTCGGCGAGGCCGAGGCCGTCGGTGGCGAGAAACGCGTTCGCCGGGCCGCCATTGCTCGTGAGGTCGTCAAAGCCGAGCTCGCCGTCCTTCATCGCCCGGACCGTGGAGCGCTTGACGAAGCGGCCGTGCTCGAGGTCGGCGAGGAACTCGCCAAGCTCCTTGGCGCTGATCTTCAGCCCGCCCGTCGGGTTGATGTTCGTCGCCGGCCAGGCTCCGGGAACGTTCTGGTTGCCGAAGTCGTACTTCTTGGCCCGCAGGCTCGAGCGGAACGTCCAGCCGCCGAGGATGCCCTGGCCGTCGAGCATGGTCAGGACGTAGTCGCGGAAGATGCCCAGCGACTCGTCGAAGGCCTTCGTTCCGGCGCCGCAGCCGTGCTTGGCATGGGAGGCCTCGACCTTGTCGCCGTCGAGCAGGCCGGCCATGGCCCAGCCGAGCATCGCGTAGTTCATGTTCTCGTAGCCCTTCTTGCCGGTCAGCCCGCCCTCGGCCGCGCCGCGCTGGAAGAGATAGCCCGTCGGGTCCGCCTTCAGCGAGGCCGTCTTGCTGGGGCGGAAGATCCCCGAGCTCATATCGAGCAGGTTGCGGAAGGTCACCGACTGCATGCCGGGGCCGAGGTCCCAGCAGGACGGCAGGTACGAGCCGGCCTGCGAGTCGACGGACATCCCGCGCTTGTCGAGCTCGCGCATGACGGCGGTCGCCGTGACGAGCTTCGTCGAGCTGGCGATGTCCGACTGCGTCGACTCGGTGAATGGCAGGTCGATGTCAAAGCCCTTGCCGGTCTCCGAGATGTACGAGCGTCCGCCGCCGTCCGAGCGCGCGACCTTGCCGTTGCTGGAGATCGCGAAGCCGAAGCCGACGACGTTGCCGCGCAGCTCCTTGTCGACCTCGTCGGCGAGCTTGTCGAGGTCCAGCGCGTAGTCCGCCTCGATCTGCGAGCTGCGGCCCGTCGCCGGCCCGAGCTTGACATCGTTGAGCGCGAACGCGTAGTTGCGGCCGAACTTCAGCGGGAGCACGACGAACTTGCCGCGCTGGGTCTTCGTGCCCTTCGGCACGTCGAAGTAGTCGCCGACGACGCTGCCGGAGGAGTCGCGCTTGCCGAAGAAGACGCTCACCCACGACGGGCGCTTGCTGCCCTTCGGCGGCGCGCCCTCGGCGACGCCGATCGCGCCGAACGAGCTCTCGCGCCAGTACTGCCGCGAGCCGTCGGGCTCGTGTGACGTGGTCTTGCCGATGAACGCGCCGTCGAGGTCTGAGCGCGAGCTGGCCTGAAAGCCCGCCTCGCGGGCGCCCGGCCACGGCACCTTGGCCGGATCGATGACCCTGAAGACGTCGGGGCCGAAGTCCGTGCCGGCGCTGCGCACGAGCTTGCCGCCCTTCTGGAAGATCTTCAGCTGGATGTTGCCGTTGGTCGTCCGCGTGCCCTTGGCGACGTCGTACCAGGAGCCGTCGATGACGTTCGCCTGGCGCGTGCCCTTGAAGGCGAACGCGTACTTGCGCCCGGGATGCTCGGCGAAGCCGACGACCGTCGTGCCCTCGGCGCGCAGGTACAGCGCGCCGCCGTCGTCACCGGCGTAGACCCGGGTGAGGTTCGGCGGCAGCTCGCCCGCGGAGACGGGCGGCTGGGGGGTGGGGGCCGGCGGGTCCGGCGGCGCCGGGATCGCGATCGGCGGCGGCGGGGGCGGGGTGACTGGAGCGATCGTTCCCGGCCCGCCGGGAACGGCCTGGGCGAGCGCGGTCGCCGACGTCAGGGCGAGCATGGCGGCCGTGAGGGCGGCGGTGGTGGTGGGGCGGCGGTGCATGTTGGCATCTCCTGGAGGTCGAGTGGACGCTGCGTGAGATGCACGGTCGCCGCTGGGGCCCCCGGGCGCATGAGGGGTCATCCCTCATTGTTGCGCCATCGCTCGCGCCCCGCGGGCCGCAGCCCTGAGCCCCGGGACGCCTCAGTCCGGCGTGGCGGCGGCCGCGAGCGCGCGGTGCAGCGCGAGGTTCGCGCCGCGCTCCGTGCGCACTTCGAGGATCGTCGTCCGCCCTTCGCCGACCGCCCGGTCGAGCCCGGCCCGCAGCTCGCCGGCCGTGGCGACGCGCTCGTGATCGCAGCCGTAGAGAACCGCGGCATGCTCGAAGTCCAGTCCATGCGGCGTGGCGATGTGCTGCTCGAACGCGTCGCGCTCGCCGGCGACGGGCAGAAACTCGAAGATCCCGCCGACGTCGTTGTTGTTCAGCACGATCGTCAGCGCGAGCTCGCAGCGGCGCGCGGCCAGCAGCCCGCCGAGGTCGTGGGCGAGGGCGACGTCGCCGATCAGCAGGACGACCGGCCCCGTGCCGGCCGCGGCGGCCCCGAACGCGCTCGAGACCGTGCCGTCGATGCCGTTGGCGCCGCGGTTGCACAGCACGCGCGGTGCGTCGTCGCGTACGGCGGTGTAGCCCTCGACGTCGCGCACGGGCATCGAGGATGCGACGTAGAGCGTCGCGCCGGCCGGCAGCCGCGCGCCGAGCTCGCGTGCGACGCGCGGCTCGGACAGTTCGTCGCCGAGCACCTCGTCGATCGCGCCGGCCGCCCGCGCGTCCGCGTCGCGCCACGCGGCGAGCCAGGCCGGATCGGCGGAGGGGGCGTGGGCAGCGGTCGCGACGAGCGTCGCGGCGGGATCGGCGGCAAGCACGACGTGCAGGCTGCCCGCGGGGTCGTGCCAGCTGCTCTGCGGGTCGAACGCGAGCTGCATGACGTCCGACAGCGAGCCGTCCAGCCACGCGCGCAGCGGCGTGGACGTCGGCAGGTCGCCGCAGCGCACGACGAGGTCGGGCTGCTGCGCCGCCGCGAACGCCTCCGAGCGCAGCAGCAGGTCGTAGTGCGCGATGGCCGCGCCGCCGCGCCGCGCGCCGCTCAGCGGGTCGGCGAGCAGCGGCCAGTTCAGGCGCTCGCAGGCAGCCGCGATCGCCTCCAGGCCGGGCTCGGCGCGACCGGCGACGACGACGGGGCGGTGCGCGTCGCGCGCGACGACGGCCAGCGCGCGGCCGGCGGCCACGGCGTCATCGCCGGGCGTCCCGCGCAGCAGCCACGGCCGTCCCCCGCTGCGGCCCGGCAGCGGATCGGGGCCGAGATCTGCGGGGGGGACGAGCGGCTCGCGCAGCGCGAAGTTCAGGTGCACGGGGCCCGGGCGCCCCTCGAGCGCGGTCCAGACGGCGCGGCACGCAAGCATCCGCATCCAGCGCAGGCGCTCGGGCGTCGCCTCGTGCGTGCCGACCTCGAAGAACCACTTCGCCGCCGACCCGTAGAGCTTGATCTGGTCGATCGCCTGGCCCGCGCCGACCTCGCGCAGCTCCGGCGGTCGATCGGCCGTCAGCACGACGAGCGGCACGCGCGACTCCCACGCCTCGATCACGGCGGGCGCGAGGTTCGCGGCCGCCGTTCCCGACGTGCAGGTCAGGGCCACCGGAAGGCTCGCGGCCTTGGCGGCGCCGAGCGCGAAGAAGCCCGAGCAGCGCTCGTCGATGTGCGACCAGCAGCGCAGCCGCCCGTCGCGCACGAGCGCGAGCACGATCGGCGAGCAGCGCGAGCCCGGCGAGGTGCTCACGTCGCGCACGCCGCAGCGCGCGAGCTCGTCGACGAACGCGCGCAGCAGCAGGTGGGTGTCGGGGCCGGCGGGCATGATGAGGTCGTGCCCGAACCGCTCCTGTTGCTGCACGGCTTCACGCAGACGGGGCGCGGCTGGGACGAGGTCGTGGCGCACCTCGCCGGCGAAACCTACCGGCCGCTGGCGCCCGACCTGCGCGGCCACGGCGCCGCGGGCTCGCGGCGGCCGATCGACATGCAGGCGTGCGTGCGCGACGTCGCCGGCCTCGCCACCGGCCGCTTCGCGCTCGCGGGCTACTCGATGGGCGGCCGGATCGCGCTGCACGTGGCGCTGGCGCATCCCGAGCGCGTCAGCCGGCTCGTGCTCGTCTCGACGACCGCGGGCATCGAAGATCCGGCCGCGCGCGCGGCGCGGCGCGAGCGCGACGAGGCGCTCGCGGCTTGGATGGACGACGACCGCCGGACGATCGCCGAGTTCGCCGACCGCTGGGGGGCGCAGCCGCTGTTTGACGGTCAGCGGCCGCAGCTCGCCGCGGCCGCGCGGGCCGACCGCCTGCACAACCACCCGCGGAACCTTGCGGCGTCCCTGCGCGGGATCGGCACGGGCGTCATGACGCCGCTGTGGGAGCGTCTCGGCGAGTTGCGCATGCCGGTCGCCGTGCTCGCGGGCGCCCGCGACGAGAAGTTCGTCGCGCTCGCGCAGCGCCTCGCGCGCTCGCTGCCGGCCGCGTCGCTGACGATCGTGCCGGGCGCCGGACATGCCCTGACGCTCGAGGCGCCGGCCGCGGTGGCGGCCGCGCTCTGATCAGCGCGGTCTCGTGGCCCAGCCCGTGAGCCCGCTGGGCGGCGCCGGAAGTGCCCGCGCGGCCCGGTCGATCGTGATGAACGCGCCGCCCGAACGGCAGCGCGGCAGCGGCCGGCCGGCGAGGAAGGCCTCGACCGCGGGCGTCGCGCAGGCGTTGGGATCCTCGAGCACGGAGTGTCCGGCGCCGCGCTCGACCACGACCCTGGCCTTCAGCGCGCTCGCCAGCCGGCGCGCGTTCTCCAGCGGCGTGCGCAGGTCCAGGTCACCCGACACGATCAGCGTCGCCACCGTCGTCGGCAGCGGGGGCAACGCAGCCGTCACGCGCCGGCGCGCCGGCCAGTTGCCGCACAGCGGCAGCAGCCCGAAGCTCAGCCCGGCGGCGCGGTCGAACGGCGCGAACGCGCTGGCGGGCGTGGCGGCGAGCGCGGCGCGTGCCTGTGCCCGGCGCGCCTCGGGGCTCGCCGACGGATCCCACGGGAACGCCCCCTCCTCGCACGTCGTGGCGATGTAGACGGCCGGGTTGAACGAGCTGATGCGCTCCGCGCCGCCCCCGCCGTCGCCGCGCGTGCTGACCGTCAGCGCGACGAGCGGCCGGCTGTCCCCGCCGAGCGCGGCGCGCACCGCCGGTGGGATCGAGCGCAGGAACTCGCTGTCCAAGTCGCCGGCGATCAGCAGGCCGAGCACGTCGTCGACGCTGACCGACACGCGCGTGCGGCGGCCGCCTCGGCGCACGACGCGGCGGATCGGCGAGCGGCGCAGCCGCGTCACGAGACGCTGCAGGTCGGCGGCCGGATGCGCCTGCGCGCCGCCGCAGCCGCTGCGGCAGACGGTTCGCAGCACGCGCCCGACGGCGCCCAGCGTCTCGCGCGCCAGCGCATCGGGCGCATCGGTCGCGACGGGCGAGTCGAGGATCATCCGCTCCACGCGATCGGGATGACGGCGCGCGTACTCGACCGCGACGCGCGCGCCGTAGGAGACCGCGAAGAGCGCGATCTTCGGGGCGCCGAGACGGATGCGCAGCGCCTCGACGTCCTCGGCGGAGTCGGCGCTCGTGTAGAAGGAGCGCGCCGCGCCGAGCCGCTGCCCGCAGGCAGCGATGGCCGCCGAAAAGCGCTTGATCGTCCCCTCGAGGCTCGGGCAGCGCAGCAGGCCGGAGGCACCCGTGCCGCGCTGGTCGAGCAGCACGAGGTCGCGCCCCGCGGTCGGGAGCATCTGCCCGAACCCCTTTGCATAGATGACGCCGGCCTGCCCGGGTCCGCCGGTCAGACCGATGATCGGCGGCCGGCCGGCACGGCGCGATGCGATCCGGGCGGCCCTGATCTTGATCGTGCCCGGCACCGCGCCCGACCGGTCCAGCGGCACCGCGACGCCGAGACAGCGACCCTGCGGGGCGGCCGGGCAGGCGGCGGCCGTCGCCGTCGCCGGGGCGAGCATGGCCGCGAAGATGGCGACGAGCAGCAGGGGGGGAAGGGGCGTGCGCAGCGCTGATGGTGTACCACGTAGGGCTCGATGGTGAGCCAACTTCTCGCGATGCTGCTCGCGCTCGTCCCGGGTGGGACGGCCGCCCAGCCGACCCGGACGGCGATGCGGGAGGCCGCGCGACCGGCCGCGGCTGCGCCACCGGCGACGGCGCCCGCGGCGCCCGCGCTGACGCTGCCCCAGCTCGTCGGCCAGCACACCGTGTTCGCCTACGACGGCCTGCAGCCTCCGGCCGCGCTGCGCCGGCGCATCGCCCGCGGCGAGGCGGCCGGCGTGATCCTGTTCGCCCGCAACGTTCGCTCGGCCGGGCAGGTGCGCGACGTCATGCGCAGCCTGCAGGCGATCCCGCGGCCGGCCGGCCTGCGTGCGCCGCTGCTCGTGATGGCCGACCAGGAGGGCGGGCCGGTGCGCCGCATCCCAGGCCAGCCACGGCGAGCCGCGGCCGATGTCGGCTCCGCGCAGGCGGCGCGCGCCGACGGCCTTGCGGCGGCCCGCACGCTGCGCAGCGCCGGGGCCAACATGAACCTCGCGCCGGTCGCGGACGTCGCGCGCCCCGGCGCCGCGCTCGAGGGCGAGCGGCGCATCTACGGACGCTCGGCCGAGGGCGTCGCGAGCCTCGCCGGCGCGTACGCCGACGGGCTGCACGAAGGCGGCGTGCGCGCGACCGCCAAGCACTATCCGGGCTTCGGCGCGGCGACCGTCAACACCGACGCCGCGCCCGCGCGGATCGGCGCCTCGCTGGCGACGCTGCGCAGCGTCGACGCGCGTCCGTTTGCGGAGCTGATCGCCGGCGGCGTCGATGCGGTCATGGTCTCGACGGCCGTCTATCCCGTGCTCGACGCGCGTCCCGCGGCGTTCTCGTCGCGCTGGGCGACCACCGAGCTGCGCACGCGGATGGGCTTTCGCGGCGTCACGATGACCGACGACCTCGGCACCCCCGCAGTGCGCGCGTTCGGATCGAACACGCGCCGCGCCGTGCTCGCGGTGCGGGCTGGCATCGACCTGCCGCTGTTCTCCTCGTCCTACCGCGACAGCGCCCGCGCCGCCGAGGGCCTGCTCGCGGCCGCCCGCGGCGGCGAGCTGTCGCGCTCGGCGCTGCGGGCGCAGGCCCGGCGGGTGCTGGCGCTGCGAGCGAAGCTGCCGCGCTGACGCCGGGGCCGGTTGCCGTCAGTCGTCGCCGAGCCAGCCCACGGCGTGCTTCCACGCATGCGTCGTCGGATCGATCGGGTCGCGGTGATCGCCCGGCGTCTCGATCAGCGTGACCGGCGCGCCCGCCTGCGCGGCGGCCGCGGCGTAGTCGCGCGAGCGCTGGACGTCGACGGTGCCGTCGCGCGTGCCGTGCACGAGCGCGATCGGCACGGCGAGCGGGATGCGGCGCATCGGGTCGGCCTGCGCCCAGCGCTCGGGCACCTCGTCGGGCGCGCCGCCGAGCAGCGCGCCGGCGACGTCGCCGGCGCGCGGCAGGTCGCAGACGGCCGCGAGCGCGAGCACGCGCCGGGCGCTCACGCGCGGCGCGGCGCCCGGCGCGCCCGGTGCCAGCTCCGCGCGGCCCGCCGCCCACAGCGCGAGCTGCCCGCCGGCGGAGTGGCCGACGAGCGTCACCCGGTCGAGGTCGAGGTCGTCGACGTCCGCCAGCCCGTCGATCGCCGCGGCGACATCGTCGAAGGTCATCGGCCAGCCGCCGCCGTCGCGGCCCAGGCGGCGGTACTCGACGTTCCACGCGGCATAGCCGCGCCGCGCGAGGTCCTGGCACAGCGGGCGCATGATGAGCTTCGTGTAGGGCGACTGCCAGTAACCGCCGTGCAGCACGATGGCGACCGGATGCGGTCCGGCGACGGTCGGCATGTGCAGATCGCAGGTCTGATGCGGATGCTCGCCGTAGGGATGGCGCGACGGCGGTCGGCGCAGCGTCGAGCGCGCGATGCGCAGCGCGAACGACGACATCATCTGTGGTCGCCCATCAGCCCGGGGCCGCTTGGCACGTCGATGACGCCGTCGTGCACCGCGAACGGGTGCTCTCCGGCGTCCTCGAAGAGCTCGAGCGTGGCCAGTCCGCAGGCGGGGCTGAGCCGCAGCGCGGCCGCGGCGTGCACCGCGGCCGCGATTCCCAGCGGGCCGTCGAACGTCGAGGTCAGGTAGGGCTCGGCGCCGGTCGCGCGCACGAGCGTCGCCGCGGCCAGCAGCCCCGAGATGCCGCCGCAGCGCGTCAGCTTCAGGCAGACGGCGTCGGCCGCCCCGGAGGCCATGGCGCCCGGCTCGGCCGCCGTCTCGTCCATCGCGATCCGGACGTAGACCCGCTCGCGCACGGCGCGCAGCCCCGCCAGGCCGTGCACCGGCTCCTCGACGAGCTCCAGGCCGGCGGGCGCCAGCGCGTCGATCGTGCGCACCGCCTCCTGCACCGTCCACGCGCCGTTGGCATCCAGGCGCAGCGCGACGCCTGGCCCGAGCGCCGCGCGCACCGCGGCGACGCGGCCGGCGTCGTCGCCGACGCCGACCTTGAGCTTCACGCAGGCGTAGCCCGCCTCGCGTGCGGCAGCGGCGCTTGCCGCGGCGCTTGCGCGATCGGCGGCCCCGATCATCATGCTGACGTCGACCTCGCGCAGCGCGGAGTCCGACAGCATCGCCGCGACCGGCATCCCCGCCCGGCGCCCCGCGCGATCCCACAGCGCCATGTCGACGGCGGCCAGCGCCTGGGGGAGGTCGTCGGCCGCGCGGCAGGCGTCCAGCAGCTCGCCGCCGTCGAGGCCGTCGCCGTCTTCGAGCAACGCCTTGTAGGCCTCCAGTGCCGAGCGCGCGCGCTGCGAGGAGACGCCGTCGTAGGACTCCAGTGGCGCCGACTCGCCGCACCCGCGGACACCGTCCGCGCCCTCGATGACGAGCTCGAAGATGTCCCGCTCGGTCACGGTGCCGTAGGCGGTCGTGATCGGCATGCGAAACCGCATCGTGCGCTGCTCGATCGTGACGCGCATGGGTGGCTTGCGGCCGCTCAGCTCGCGAGGATGCCGGCGCTCAGCAGCAGGCAGAACGCCAGCTGCAGCAGTCCCGTCTGCGCGAGCGCCTCGTTGAGCGTCGGCCCGTCGGCGTGCCGGCGGACGGTGCGCACGAGCTTGACGGCCAGCGGCAGCGTCAGCCAGCTCAGCAGCAGCCACGGCGACAACGGCCCCAGCAGCCACGGCAGCGGCGCGACGAGGTACGCGACGTAGGTCATCGCCCCGTACAGCGTGCGGCCGCCGTCGCGTCCCAGCCGGACCGCGAGCGTGCGCTTGCCGGCGCGCTTGTCGGAGTCGATGTCGCGGACGTTGTTGACGACGAGGATCGCCGCCGCGAGCAGCCCGACGGGCACGGCGAGCACGAAGGCCTCCACCGGCCAGGACTCCGTCTGCGCGAACGTCGACCCGGCGACGGCGGCGACGCCGAAGAACAGAAACACGAAGATCTCGCCGAGCCCCTCGTAGCCGTAGGGGCGCGGCCCGCCCGTGTAGAGGACGCCCGCGGCGATCGACAGCACTCCGACGATCAGCAGCTCGACGCCCGCGACCGCCACGAGGTAGACGCCGCACAGCGCCGCGAGGGCGAACGTGATGTACGTCGCCATCAGCACCTGCTTGGGCGGCACGAGGCCACCGGCCGTCACGCGCACCGGCCCGACGCGGTCCTCGGCGTCGGCACCGCGGCGCGCGTCGGAGTAGTCGTTGGAGAGGTTCGTGCCGATCTGGATCAGGATCGAGCCGAGCATCGCCGCGATGAAGGCGCCGGGGCGAAAGACGTCGTCGAGCGCATGCGCCAGCGCGGTGCCGACGAGCACGGGCGCGATCGCCGCGGGCAGCGTGCGCAGGCGCACGGCCATGAGCCAGATGCGCACGTCAGGTGCTCCGCTCGTGGCACGCGCCGGCGCAGTCCATCACGGTCGCTTCGGAAAGCGCGAGAAGTCCGGCGCGCGCTTCTCCTTGAAGGCCTCGCGGCCCTCGCGCGCCTCTTCGCTGCCGTAGAACAAGAGGTTCGCGTCGTGGGCGAGCTGCTGGATCCCGCTGAGGCCGTCCTCGGCCGCGTTGAAGCTCGCCTTCAGCAGCCGCAGCGAGAACGGCGACATCGCGAGCATCTCGTGACACCAGGCGACGGTCTGGAGCTCGAGCTCGTCGAGCGGCACGACGGTGTTCACGAGCCCCATATCCAGCGCCTGCTGCGCGTCGTACTGGCGACAGAGAAACCAGATCTCCTTGGCCTTCTTCGGTCCGACGAGGTTTGCCAGCAGGCCGGCGCCGAACCCGCCGTCGAAGGACCCCACCTTCGGGCCGGTCTGCCCGAAGCGCGCGTTGTCGGCGGCGATCGTCAGGTCGCAGACGAGGTGCAGGACATGGCCGCCGCCGATCGCGTAGCCCGCGACCATCGCCACGACGGGCTTGGGCAGGCGCCGGATCTGGATGTGCAGGTCCGTCACATGGAAGCGCCCGACGCCGCCCGCCTTGCCCGGCTCGGTCTCATAGCCCGTGTCGCCGCGAACGCGCTGGTCGCCGCCCGAGCAGAAGGCGAGCGGGCCCTCGCCGGTCAGCACGACGACGCCGACCGTGGTGTCCTCGCGGGCGCGCTCGAGCGCTTCGGAGATCTCGATCAGCGTCTGCGGGCGAAACGCGTTGCGCACCTCGGGACGGTCGATCGTGATCTTCGCGATGCCGTCCCCGCTGAGCTCGTAGCGGATGTCGGCGTACTCGCCCGCGCTGGTCCAGGTGGCTGCCATGGCGTGCAGGCTACTTTCAGGGAGTGCTCGTCGAATCCTGGCTGGCGCGTGCGGCTCGCATGCGCCCGGACGCGGTGGCGCTCGAGGGCGCCGGCGGTCGCCGCACGTACGGCGAGCTGGACGCGGCGGCGACGCGCGCGGCGCGGCGGCTGAGCGCGCTCGGCGCCCGCCGCGGCGACCGCATCGCGCTCGCGCTGCCGGCGGGCGCGCCGTTCGTGGAGGTGCTGCACGGCTGCCTGCGCCTTGGCGCCGTGGCGGTGCCGGTCGACCTGCGCCTGACCGCGGCCGAGCGCGCCGCTCGCGCCGCGGGCTGCGCGCTGGTCGTCGACGTGCCCCCGGCGGGCCCGGAGGATCGCGACGCGCCGCTGCCGGGCACCCACGACCTCGGCGCGACGGCGGTCGTCGTGCACACCTCCGGCACGACGGGGGCGGGTCGGCCGGTGCAGCTGACCTACGCCAACTGGCTGTGGAGCGCGCTCGGCTCGGCGGTCGCTCTGGGCCTGGACGAGGACGAGCGCTGGCTGTGTGCGCTGCCGCTGTCGCACGTCGGCGGACTGTCGATCCTGCTGCGCAGCGCGATCTACGCGACGACCGTCGTGCTGCACGAGCGCTTCGACGCCCAGGCGATCGCGCGCGCGCTGTCCGCGGGCGCCTGCACGCTCGTCTCCGTCGTTCCGACGACGCTGGCGCGGCTGCTGGATGCCGGGTTGCAGCGTCCTGGAACGCTGCGCGCGGCGCTGGTCGGCGGCGGGCCGATCGCGCCGGCCCTGCTCGAGCGGGCGGCGGCCGCGGGCGTGCCGTGCGTCAGCACCTATGGCCTGACCGAGGCCTGCTCGCAGGTCACGACCGGCGGGCCGCCGCTGTTCTGCACGCGCGTGCGCATCGCGGGTGACGGCGAGATCCTCGTGGCCGGTCCGACGGTTGCGCCCGGGTCGGTCGCCGCCGACGGCTGGCTGCACACGGGCGATCTCGGCGCGCTCGACGAGGCCGGCAACCTGACCGTCACGGGCCGCGCCGCCGACACGATCGTCACCGGCGGCGAGAACGTCGCGCCGGCCGAGGTCGAGGCCGTGCTGGCATCGCACCCGGCGGTCGCCGATGTCGCGGTTCACGGCGTCGCCGACCCGCAGTGGGGGGAGGCGATCGTGGCAACGATCGTCCAGCGGCCCGGAGGCACCGCGACTGCGCAGGAGCTGGAGGGTTACTGTCGTGTCCGATTGGCACCGTTCAAGGTGCCCAAAGTGTTCAGGTTCTCCCTAGACTTGCCGAGGACGCAGTCGGGAAAGCTCCTGCGCCGAGATCTGGAGGAATGAATGCCACGAACGGGCCGTCGTCGCTCGCTGTCCATCGCCGCCGCCGCCATCACGATGCTCGCCGCCCCCGCGGCGGCACAGGCGGCCACATACACGGTCAAGGCCGGCGACGGTGACTGTGGAGGGACTGATCTCGCTTGCGGCGCGCTCGCGGACGCAGCCACCGCCGCGGCCCCCGGCGACGTCTTCAACGTCTCGCCTGGTACCTACGCGTCGGCGACGTTCACCGACGCCGCGATCACGATCGCCGGCGCCCCGAGCTTCTCGGTCAACGGCACCCTGACCTTCACGGCGCCCGCCGGCGGCGTCTCCAAGCTGCAGAAGGCGGCGATCGGCCAGACGACCTCGAGCCCGGGCCTCGTCGTCACCGGCGCAGCCGGCCTGGAGGTCAGCGACTCCGTCGTCGCCAGTGCCGGCGACGCGGCCGTGTTCTCCGAGGGCACCGCCAACAAGATCGTGCGCAGCGTGATCGCGACCACCGGCGGCGCCGCGGTGCGCGTGACGTCGGCCGACGCATCGAGCGCGGCCAAGGCGCTGACCCTGGAGTCCACGCTCGTGACGGGCGGCGTGGCCGGGGTGGCCGTCAAGACCGGCGTCACCCCGCTGCTGTCATCGGCGGGCCCGGTCACCTTGACGCTGCGCCACGTGACCGCCGCAGGCTCGACGAACGGGCTCTCGCTGGACTCCAGCAACGCGGCCGGCGCGGGGCTCGGCGCCAGCGTCGGCAACATCACCGCGAACGTGACGGACTCGATCATCCAGAACGGCACTGCCAAGCTGCCGTACACGGGCGTCCCGCCGCTGCTGGCCGCGAACACGATCACGGACACGTACGTGCGCACCCTGCGGACATTCGACGCCAACGCGGTCTTCGTCGACCCGGCGGCGCGCAAGTACCGTCTGAAGGCCGGCTCGCCCGCGATCAACGCCGGCGGCGTCACCCCCGGTGAGTCGACGACGGACATCGACGGCAACGACCGCTCCACGGCCCCGACCGACCAGGGCGCCGACGAGTACACGGCGCCGGTGCCGACGGCGCCGCTGACACCACCGGGCACGGGCGCGGCCAGCGACCGCACGCCGCCGGCGGTCGTCATCACGAAGCCGCGGGCCAACCAGCGGATCAAGCTCACCACCACGACGACACGGACGGTCACCGTGACGCGCAACGGCAAGAGGACGCGGGTCAAGCGCAAGACGACGAAGCGCACGAGGATCGGTTTCGCGGGCACGGCCATCGACAGGTCCGGCGTCAAGGGCGTCATCGTGGCGCTCGAACGGCTCAGCCTGACCCCGAGCACGGCGAAGACCTCGGCCAACTCGGCCGCGGCGACGACGCCGGCGAAGAAGTGCCGGTGGTTCAGCGCGACGAAGGGCATCGTGCTGAAGAGCTGCGCCAGGCCGACCCTGCTGCTGGCGAAGTTCGCCAACGGCAGGTGGACCTACAACATCAAGAGCACGGTCAGGCTGCGGGCGGGCGTGTATCGCCTCAGCGCGGCCGGCGCCGACAACAGCGGAGCGTTCGGCAACGCCGCGCCATCGAAGGACTCCGTGCACCGCTTCACGCTGGTCAAGTAGCCCCCGGCGGAGCGTGCCCATGGCGTACGACCCGTCGGACTTCCGCGAGGCCAGCCTGGAGCGCTGGACGCGCGCGGCCTCGGGGTGGGGCGCGCACCGGTCGGTGTTCCAGGCCGGCGCGCGGCCCGTGTCGGGCTGGCTCGTCGACGCGATCGAGCCACAACCCGGTCATCGCGTGCTGGAGATCGCGGCCGGCCCCGGCGACACCGGGCTGCTCGCCGCGGAGCTGATCGCGCCGGGCGGCACGCTGATCAGCACCGACGCGGTGGAGGCGATGGTCGACCTCGCCCGTGCCCGCGCCGCCGAGCTCGGCATCGACAACGCCGAATTTCGCACGATGGACGCCGAGTGGCTCGACCTGCCGGCGGCGAGCCTCGATGCGGTCATCGGGCGCTGGGTCTACATGCTGCTCGCCGATCCCGCGACGGCGCTCGGCGAGGCGCGGCGGGTGCTGCGTCCCGCAGGGCGCATCGCGCTCGCGGCGTGGGCGGACCCGCAGGACAACCGGTGGGCGTCCGTGCCCCAGGAGGAGCTCGCGGCGACGGGCGCGCTGCCGGCGCCGAACCCCGGCGAGCCGAACATGTTCGCCTTCCGCGATCCCGCGAGGATCCAGGCGCTGCTCGACGACGCCGGCTTCACGGACGTCGTCGTCGACCAGCTCGACCTCGTCTGGCACTACGAGGACCTCGACGCCTGGTGGGACGTCCAGCTCGACATCTCGACGGGCCTCGCGAAGGGCGTCGGCGTGCTGACGCCCGCCCAGCGCGACGACCTGCGCGACGCGATCGACGCGCGCCTGAAGCAGTACGTGCAGCCCGACGGGTCGGTCGCGCTGCCCGGGCGCACGCACGTGGCGGTGGCGACCGCGTGAGGGGCCGGACGGCGGTATCGATCAACACCCGCGAGCTTGATCGCGAGCGCGCCCGGCGGATCGCCGAGGACGGACTGATCCTGCGCGGGCTCGTCGGCCCGACGGTCCACGGGCTGTCGAACCCCGGCACGGACGATCGCGACGAGATGGGCGTGTGCATCGAGCCGCCGGAGTACGTCGTCGGCCTGCGCGAGTTCGAGCACTACGTCTCGCGCACCCAGCCCGAGGGCGTGCCGTCGGGCCCCGGCGACCTGGACCTCACGATCTACGGCCTGCGCAAGTTCTGCCGGCTGGCGCTCAAAGGCAGCCCGACCGTCCTGCTGCTGTTGTTCATCGAGGGCGAGCATCTGCTGCTGTGCACCGAGACCGGCGCTCAGCTGCAGGCGCTGGCGCCGTCGTTTCTGTCCAAAAGGACCGGACGAGCATTTCTCGGGTACCTCGGCGCGCAGCAGCGCGGCCTGCTCGGCGAGCGCCACGCGACGCGGACGCGCGAGCTGTCTACGGCGTACGGATACGACACGAAGTATGCGATGCACGCCCTGCGGATCGGCGTCCAGGGCATCGAGCTGCTGCAAACGGGCCGGATCACACTTCCGGTTCCCGAGCCCGACCGCGCGCGCCTGCGCGCGGTGCGCAACGGGGAGGTGGCGATCGACGAGATCATCGCGCAGCTTGACGGTGTGACGGCCAAGCTCGAGGGGCTGATCGCCACGAGCAGGCTGCCCGAGCACCCGGACCACGCGAGCGTCGACGCGTTCCTCGTGGCGGCATACGAGCGAGCCTGGTCGCAGGAGCCTCGGGTCTGACGGTGATCTGACGCGTTCGTCGGCGAGACCGAGCCGAGGCCGCCGGCGCGGCTCAACGGTACGTCCAGTCGACAACGCGACTGCGGACGGCGCCTGGGATGGGGAGTAACGTGTCGTTTCGCTCGGGTTCTCGTCCGCTCTCTGCCTTGGTGGCTGGTCAGCTATAGAGCGCGGACGACAGGAACGCATGTCAACCCCATCCGAGGACGAGTCCGCTGGACGCCACCGGCGGCGCGCCGGCGCCGCCCGGCGTGACCAGAGCCCGGGAGCGCGTCTGCACGCCGCCGACGAGCGTGACGAGATCGCGCATACCCGCGATCTCGAGGCGCTCACACGAGATCAGGCCTCCGACGAGCGCGGTCTCACGCTCGCGCAGCGCGACGCTGCCGAGGAGCACGACAACGACGTTCGCCCGATCAGCGGCTCAGAGGTCATCTGGCTCGCCGCCGGCAAGCGCAAGCGCGTTGCGCGCCGGCGCGCTCAGGCCGCAGAACAGGATGCGCGCGCCGCCGACGACCGCCATGCCGCAGCAGACGACCGCGAACAGGCTGCGCTTGGGCGCGTCCACGCGCTCGTCGACCGCGAACTGCTCGCACACGCCCTGGCGGTGGCCGCGAGCGACGCGCTGACCGGCGCCCGCTCGCGTGCGGCAGGCCTCGCCGAGCTTGCCTGCGAGGTCGATCGCTGCCGGCGCACCGGCGGCCGGCTTGTCATCGCCTACGTCGACGTCATCGGACTGAAGGCCCTCAACGACAGCGAGGGACACGGCGCCGGCGACGGCTTGCTCACGCGCGTCGTGGCGCTCATCAACGAGCGTCTGCGCTCCTATGACCTGGTCATCCGCGTCGGCGGCGACGAGTTCGTCTGCGCGATGTCGAACATCACGCTGGCCGACGCGCGCCGGCGCTTCGACGACATCGCCGCGGCGCTGACCGGCGCGCCGGAGGCCGGCGCGATCCGCAGCGGCCTCGCCGAGCTCACGGCGCACGAGACCACTGAGCAGCTGATCGCACGCGCCGACAGCGAACTGATCGGCAACCCGCACGCCGGTCACTGAGGCGTGCTGATCGCGCCGACCGCGTCGAGGGCCACGGCAGCGACCCCCACCAGCCCGCGAAAGCGCCCGTCGCCGGCACGCGTCGCACGGAGTCACCGAGATGACCGCTCGCGCTGTCGCACGACGCACGGGGGTCGGCCTGCTGACCACTAGCATCCCGCGCCATGTTCTACGACGACGACGCTGACCTCACACTGCTCGACGGCAAGACCGTCGCGATCATCGGCTACGGCTCGCAGGGCCATGCCCACGCGCTGAACCTCAAGGACTCCGGCGTCGACGTCGTCGTAGGTCTGCGCGAGGGTTCCGCCTCGGCCGACAAGGCCTCAGAGCACGGGCTCGAGGTCCTGCCGGTCGCCGACGCCGCCAGCCGCGGCGATCTCGTGATGATGCTCGTCCCCGACGAGCTGCACCGCGACGTCTACGACGGCGAGGTCGCCGACGGCATCGCCGAGGGCAACATGCTGCTCTTCGGCCACGGCTTCTCGGTCCATTACGACGAGGTCCAGCCGCCCCCCGGCGTCGACGTCGCGCTCGTCGCGCCGAAGGGGCCCGGCCACCTCGTGCGCCGCCAGTACCTCGAGGGCTCGGGCGTTCCCGGGCTGATCGCGGTCGAGCAGGATGCGACCGGCAATGCGCAGTCGCTGGCGCTGGCCTACGCCAAGGGCATCGGCTGCACGCGCGGCGGCGTCATCGAGACGTCGTTCAAGGACGAGACCGAGACCGACCTCTTCGGCGAGCAGGCGGTGCTGTGCGGCGGCGCCTCCGAGCTCGTCCAGGCCGGCTTCGAGACGCTCGTCGAGGCGGGCTATGACCCGAAGATGGCCTACTTCGAGTGCCTGCACGAGCTCAAGCTGATCGTCGACCTCATGTACGAGAAGGGGCTCGCGGGCATGCGCTACTCGATCTCCAACACGGCCGAGTACGGCGATTACACCCGCGGCAAGCGCGTCATCACCGACGACACGCGGGCGAACATGAAGAAGATCCTCGAGGAGATCCAGAACGGCGACTTCGCGCGCGAGTGGATCGCCGAGAACCGCGCCGGTCAGGAGAACTTCAAGCGCATGCGCGCCGAGCAGGCCGCGAGCGCCGTCGAGACGAGCGGCAAGGAGCTGCGCTCGATGATGGACTGGATCGACACGGACTTCCACGAGTAGCTGTTCGCCCCGGCCGGCCGCCGCCCGAAGCACCGCCCGCCCCGGCGCAGCAGGGCCACGATCGGCCCGCCCGCCCTCCGGCGATCTCGCAATGCACCCACTAGACTGCGTTCGGCCGTCGCGACTGGCGTTCGGGTGGAGCACACCACCGGGGAGCGGCGGAGCACGTCGCAGCCGCGCGCCTGGGCAACAGTCCTGTTCAACGCAGTTCATGCGAGGACCAATGCCATGACGACGAGCATCCAACTCGAGATACCCCAGTCCCTGCGACCGTCCGACGGTCGCTTCGGGTGCGGCCCGTCGAAGGTCCGCACCGAGCAGCTCGCCCGGCTGGCCGGCGAGTCCGCCGCGCTCATGGGCACGTCGCACCGCCAGCGTCCGGTCAGGGACCTCGTGGGCCGCGTCCGCGCCGGCATCGCCGAGCTGTTCGCGGCGCCCGACGGCTATGAGGTGGCGCTCGGCAACGGCGGCACGACCGCCTTCTGGGACGCCGCCGCCTTTGGGCTCGTGCAGGAGCGCGCGCTGCATCTCGTCTACGGCGAGTTCTCGCGCAAGTTCTCCGGCGTCACCGGCCGCGCGCCGTTTCTCGGCGAGCCGCTGCTGCTGCAGGCCGACGCCGGCGACGCGCCCGTGCCCGCCGCGCTGCCCGGCGCCGACGCCATCGCGTGGGCGCACAACGAGACCTCGACCGGCGTCATGGTCGGCGTGCAGCGCCCGGCCGGCGCCGGCGACGCGCTGGTGCTCGTCGACGCGACCTCGGGCGCGGGCGGCCTGCCGCTGGACGCCGCGCAGGCTGACGCCTACTACTTCGCCCCGCAGAAGAGCTTCGGCTCCGACGGCGGGCTGTGGCTCGCGCTGCTGAGCCCGGCCGCGATCGAGCGCATCGAGCGGATCGCCGCGAGCGACCGCTGGATCCCCGACTTCCTGTCGCTGTCGCAGGCGCTGACGAACTCGCGCTCCGACCAGACGCTGAACACGCCGGCGATCGCGACGCTCGTCATGCTCGCCGACCAGCTCGATTGGATGCTCGAGCAGGGCGGCCTGGACTGGTGCGTCGGCCGGACGACCGCCTCGTCGGACGCGCTCTACGGCTGGGCCGAGGCGTCCTCCCACGCTTCGCCGTTCGTCGCCGATCCCGCCAAGCGCTCGCTCGTCGTCGGCACGATCGACATCGCCGGCGACGTCGATGCCAAGCAGGTCGCGGCGACGCTGCGCGCGAACGCGATCGTCGACGTCGAGCCGTATCGCAAGCTCGGGCGAAACCAGCTGCGCGTTGCGATGTTCCCGGCGATCGAGCCCTCCGACGTCCAGGCTCTGACGGCCTGCGTCGACTGGGTCGTGGAGCGGGTGGCGTAATGGCCTCCCTGGCACCGGCCTCCGGGCCGGACACGTCTGGCGAGGCACGCGCGCGCGTGCTGGTCGCCGAGAACGTCGGCGACTCGGGCCTGGCGGTCCTCGAGGTCGCGGGCTTCGAGATCGATCGCGGCTACGACTGGACGCGCGAGCAGCTCGAGGAGCGCATCGCGGGCTACGAGGCGATCGTCATCCGCTCTGCGACCCAGGTCGACGCGGCGCTGATCGAGCGCGCGACGAAGCTGCGCGTGGTCGCTCGCGCCGGGGTCGGCGTCGACAACGTCGACGTCGCCGCGGCCACCAAGCGCGGCATCATCGTCGTCAACGCACCGCGCTCGAACGTCGTCACCGCCGCCGAGCACACGCTTGCGCTGCTGCTCGCGCTCGCGCGTCACATTCCGCAGGCGGCGGGCGCGCTGGCCGCGGGCCGCTGGGAGCGAAAGAACTTCAGCGGCATCGAGCTGATGGACAAGACGCTCGGGATCCTCGGCTTCGGGCGCATCGGGCAGCTCGTCGCGCACCGCGCGAAGGCGTTCGGCATGCGCGTCGTCGCCTACGACCCGTTTGTCGCGACGGAGCTCTACGAGAGCCTCAGGGTCGAGCGCGCCGACACCCTCGACGCGGTCTACGCTCAAGCCGACTTCCTGACGCTGCACATGCCGACGACCGAGGAGACCAACGGCATGATCGACGCCGAGGCGCTCGCGAAGATGCGCGACGGCGTGCGGATCCTCAATGTCGCGCGTGGCTCGCTGATCGTCGACGAGGACCTCCAGGCGGCGCTCGACAGCGGCAAGGTGGGTGGCGCCGCGCTCGACGTCTTTCGCTCTGAGCCGATCATCGACCACCCGCTGTTCGGCTATTGGAACGTCATCGCGACGCCGCACCTCGGGGCCTCGACGGCCGAGGCGACCGACCGTGCCGGCTACCAGGCCGCCGAGCAGGTCGTCGCCGCGCTGCAGGGCGGCAGCGTCACGACGGCGGTCAACGCGCCGTCGATCTCGGCCGAGGACCTCGAGCTGCTGAGCCCGTTTCTGCCGCTCTGTCGCCAGCTCGGCAAGCTCGCGACGTCGCTGGCGACCTGCGGCTCGATCGACCGGATCGAGATCGAGTGCCACGGGCGCATCGGCGAGCGCGACACCGGCCCGCTCGCCATCGCGGTCGTGCTCGGCGCGCTCGGCGGGCGCACGGAGGACTCGATCAACGCGGTCAACGCGCTGGGGATCGCGCGTGAGCGCGGCATCGACGTCGTGCAGTCGCGCTCGGCCTCGGCGCGCGACTTCACCGACCTCGTGCGCGTCGCGGTGTGCAGCGGCGGCGAGCGCCAGCACGGCGTCGTCGGCACGACGATCGGGCGCCTGCATCGTCCGCACCTGCTCGCCGCCTGGGGGCAGCGCTTCAACCTGCAGCTCGAGGAGCACCTGACCCTGTTTCGCTACCGCGACGTGCCCGGCATCATCGGCCACGTCGGCACGCTGTTCGGCGCGCACGGCGTCAACATCGGGTCAGCCGCCGTCGGGCACTCGCCGGCCAATGCCGAGGGTCTGCGCCCGGCCGTGATGATCGTCACGACCGACACCCAGGTGCCGCAGGCGCTCGTCGACGAGATCGCCGCCGCCGACGACTTCCTCGACGCCCGCACGGTCGCGCTGCCGGTCTGAGCGGCGCCGGCGTCGCCGCAGGCTCGTGGGCCATCAGGCGGGGATGTCGCGCTCGGAGCACGTCAGGCCGCCGCGAAAGTCCGCGGCGAGGTCGGCGACGAGGCCGTCGAGCCCGTCATGTTCGCCGAGCCGGCGCTGGCGCGCGGCGCCGCCTTCGACGAGCAGCCCGGCGACGAGCCTGAGCTCCTCGGTGCAGCCAAGCTGCTCGGCGTGGGGCGCGCACAGCATCATGAGCTCCGCGACGATGTCGACGACGGACACGGCACGGCCCTGCACGGGGTCGACGAGTTCGGCGTCGATGCCGTCGCGTGCGGCGAGAAAGCGATTCTCGTCGAGCACCTCCGGCGCGTGGACGAGCGCGGCGTCGGCATGGCCGTCGACGAGCTCCAGGCGCGTGAGCGACTGCACGAGCGCGACGAGCCCCGCGGTCCCGGCGAGCGTCGACTGGGAGTCCATGATGCGGATCTCGACCGTGCCCAGCCGCGGCTGCGGGCGCACGTCCCACCACAGGTAGGTGTGGTCGGGAAAGGCGTGACAGTCCAGCAGCAGGTCGACGGCGCGCACGTACTCGCCGTAGGAGCCGAACGCCCGCGGGATCCCGACGCGCGGAAAGGCCTGAAACAGCGGCGTGCGGGCGGACGCCAGCCCCGTGTCGCGGCCCTGCCAGAAGGGCGAGTTGGCCGACAGCGCCAGCAGGATCGGGACGTGCGCGCGCAGGCGGTTGAAGGCCGCGATGCCGGCTTCGCCGGACGGCAGCCCGATGTGGACGTGCAGCGCGAAGGTCGGCTCGCGGCGAGCGAGCTCGCGCATCGAGCCGTACACCTCCTGGTGGCGCTCGCGCGTCGACACGGCCATCTCGTGCCAGACGGCGGACGGGTGCGTCCCGGCCGTCCCGACCGCGAGCCCGAGCGAGGCGACGACCTCGTTGAGCTGCGCGCGCAGCCGGCCCAGCTCGCCGACGGCCGCGCCGACCGTGGCGTGCACGCCGGTGCGCAGCTCGGCGGCGGAGGAGTGCGTCTCCGAGCTGACGTGGTCGCGCAGCTCGTCGGGCAGCGCCGCGAGGACCTTGTCGATCGCCGGTGCCAGCGTCCAGTCGGCGGGGTCCAGCAGCATGACCTCCTCCTCGATGCCCAGCGTGTACTCGCTGCCGTGGCGCCACTTCGACCACGGCGCCTGCTGCGACTTGTCACGCTCAGGCGGCACGCGCCGCGCCCGCTCCGTACGCCATCGATGCCTGCGCGAAGGTGCGCAGGAGGTTGGCCTGCTCGTCGGAGTCGACCATGCTCTCGACGTGCCACTGCACCGCGACGGTGAAGGCGCGGTCGACGGCCACGACAGCCTCGATGACGCCGTCGTCAGCCCAGCCGACCTCGCGCAGGCCCTCTGCGAGGACGTCGATCGCCTGGTGGTGAAAGGAGTTCACACGCGTGCGGAGCACGCCGAGAGCGGTCGCGACGAGGCTGCCGCTCTCGAGCGTGACGTCGTGGGTGGGGATCCGTCCCGGCTGCTGCTGTCGGTGCACGACGTTCGACGGCCGCTCGCTCGGCAGATCCTGCACGAGCGTGCCGCCGCGCGCGACGTTGAGCACCTGCAGGCCGCGGCAGATCGCCAGCACCGGCAGCTGGCGTGCCTCGGCCGCCCGCACGAGCGCGACCTCGAAGAGGTCCAGATGGGCCTCGGTCGGGCCGAGCGCGGGGTGCGCCAGGGCGCCGTACAGCGTCGGGTGCAGGTCCGGCCCACCCGACAGGCACAGGCCGCAGAGCCCGTCGAGCAGCATGTCGATGCTGTCGAGGTCCAGCGGCGGGATGATGACGGGCACCGCGCCGGCGCGGCGGATCGCCTCGGGATAGTTCAGCCCGAGCGCGAGCTCGCGCGACTGCACGGGCTCGGAGTGCGGATCGTGGACGACGCGCTCGGGCGTGCGCAGCTCCGACGTGCTGACGCCGATGATGGCGTGCATCATGCAGGCCGTCGAGCCCGAGGCGGGCGTGCTGGAGCGCAGGGGGAGCATCGAGTCTGCATCGTTGTATCCGTACATACCAGGGTGGGGCACTGTCCGCTGGTCCAAACCGCGCTCTGGACATCTGGCCCGCCTGTCCAAGGTGGCCCGCTCCTCAGCCTGTAGCCTCAAGGACGCATGCAGCGCATCGCCACGCTCGTCGCGGTCATCGTCGCCGTGGCGGGTCTGACGACCGGCGTCCTTGCGCCTGGCGCAGCGGCCGCCGGCGAGACCTTCGTCCTCACCGCCGGCCGCCAGGACCCCGGCTGGGTCGCCTTCGCGGCGCGTGGCGCGGACGGGGCGGCGGTGACCGTGCACGAGCGCCTCGACGGCCGGCTGCGCGTGGTCGCGCGGCTGTCGCTGCGCGGCGGGCACGCCGAGCCGCGCCACGGCGTGCGCTGGCGCTGCGGGCTGCGCACGCGGCGCTTCGTCGCCACGGCGACGGGTGCGGGCGGCGAGGCACAGACGTCGGCGGCGAGCATCACGACGCCGTCCTGCGCCCAGCGGCTGCGGCTGACCGTGCTGCCGGCGCAGGTGCGCACAGGGGAGCAGGCCCTCGTGCGCGTGAGCGACGGCTGGCGCCTGGGCGCGATCTCCGCGAAGTTCTGCGCGCGATTGCGCTCGGGGTCTGGAAGCTGTCGCACCCTGCGCCTGGGTCCGGGCACGGTCACGCGACGCGTGCGCATGCGCCTCGGTGCGCCCGGCCGCTGGACGATCGCGCTGCGCTCCAGGGTGCGGCAGCGCATCACGCGGGAGGTCCACGTGCGGCCGGATGCGCGGCTGCAGGTGCTCGTCACCGGCGACTCCATGATCGGCGGCCTCCCCGAGGCGCTGTCGGCAGCGCTCGGAGCGCGCGCGTCGGTGGTGGGAGATCCCCATCCGGGGAGAGGCCTTACGACGCCGGGCTTTCTCAACTGGCCGGCGCACGCGCGCCGCACCGCCCGTGACGACCGGCCGGACGTCACGGTCGTCTTGCTCGGCGCGGCCGATGCGGGCTACCCGCTGACCGTGCCCACCGGCGAGGTGGTGGCATGCTGCGAACCCGCGTGGATCACCGCGTACGGCGCCATCGCGCGCGGCATGATGGCGTCGTATCTACGCGACGGCAGGGGCCTCGTGTACTGGGTGCTGCTGCCCGCCCCGCGGTCGGCGACGAGAGCGAGGGTCTGGCGCGCGCAGAACGAGGCGATCCGCTGGGCCGCGAGCGGCGCCGACGACGGCGTCAGCGCGATCGCGCGCCTCGCGGACGTGCTATCGCCGGACGGCGTCTTTCACGAGTCGATCCTCGTCGGCGGCCGCCGCCGCATCGTGCGCGACGCCGACGGCATCCACCTCTCCGCGCTCGGCATCCGCATCGCCACCGGCGTGCTCACGACCAACCTGCGCCGCGACGGGCTGACGCCCTGACGGCGTCCCGCGTACTGGGCGACGGCGACAGCGGGCACCATCTGCCGATGAGCGCTGACGCCCCCTGGTGGATCGACGCCGTCGTCTACCAGATCTATCCGCGCTCCTTTCAGGACTCCGACGGCGACGGCGACGGCGACCTGCGCGGAATCGCGGCGCGCCTGGATCACGTCGTCGCGCTCGGCGCCGATGCGATCTGGCTGTCGCCGTTCTATCCCTCGCCGATGGCCGACGGCGGCTACGACGTCGCAAACTACACCGGCGTCGACCCGCGCTTCGGCTCGCTGAAGGACGCCGACGCGCTGATTGCCGCCGCCCACGAGCGCGGGCTGCGCGTGCTGCTGGACATCGTCCCGTGCCACACCTCGATCGAGCACCCGTGGTTTCGCGAGCATCCCGAGCGCTATTTCTGGTCTGATCGCGACGGGCCGCAGAACAACTGGCTGGCGGCGTTCGGCGGGCCGGCATGGTCGCGCGACGAGCGCAGCGGCCGCTGGTATCTGCATTCCTTCTATCCCGAGCAGCCCGACCTGAACTGGCGCAACGAGGACGTGCGCGCCGACATGGCCGCCGCGCTGGGCTTCTGGATGCACCGCGGCGTCGACGGCTTCCGGCTCGACGCGATCGACCGCCTGCTGAAGGATCGCGACCTGCGCGACGACCCACCGGCGACCGGACTGCCGCCGCTGCCCGAGCGCGGCGACTGCGCGACGCTCGACATGCGCCACAGCCGCAGCGCGCCCGGTATCGGCGAGGCGCTCGCGGCGCTGCGCGCGGGCGCGGGCGAGCGCGCACTGCTCGTCGGCGAGGTCTACCTTCCGGCCGCAAGGCTCGTGCCATACCTTGAGCACCTCGACGTCGCGTTCGCCTTCGAGCTGCTGCACGCAGCTTGGGACGCGCGCGCCGTGGCCGCCGCGATCGAGGCCACGCAGGACTCCGCCGGCGCGGCGGGCCGCGTCGCGTGGGTGCTCTCCAACCACGACTTCCCGCGGCTGCCCGACCGCGTCGGGGCGGCGAACGTCCGCGCGGGCGCGCTGCTCGCGCTGACGCTGCCGGGGCCGGTGTTCGTCTATCAGGGCGACGAGATCGAAATGGCCGACGGCCCGGGGCGCGAGCCGCCCATCGACCGCGCCGGCCGCGACCGCCACCGCCACCCGATGCGCTGGGACGACGAGGCGCCGCACGGCGGGTTCACGAGCGGCGAGCCGTGGCTGCCGGCGATCGAGGTCGCCGGCGGCGCCGTCGCGACGCAGCAAGGCGACCCGAACTCGATGCTCGCGCTGTACACCGACCTCATCGCGCTGCGTCGCGAGCTCGGGCCGGGCGTCGAGCTCGCCGACGCGGCCGAGGACGTGCTCGCCTACCGGCGTGGGAGCGGTCACCTCGTCGCGCTGAACCTCGGCGATCGTCCGCGTCCGGCCCCGCCGGCCGGCGAGGTGCTGCGCAGCACGCACGCCGACCGGCATCCCGCGGGCGCCCCCGCGCCGCGCGAGCTGGCGCCCGGCGAGGGCTTCGTGGCGCGCAGGCCGTAGCCTCGGCAGGCCACCGGGCCCGTCTCGTCGAGCTGTGCGGTTTGCAACCACCGGCGCTGGGTAGTCGGCCAGCCATGTGGAGGGGGGTCATCGCCGCGCTGGGAGTCGCAGCTCTCGGGTCGAGCATCGCGGCGTGCGGCGACAGCGACAGCAGCAGCGGGCCGGTGACCCTCAACTGGTTCATCTTCAACGAGCCCAGCGGCGCGCCGCAGAAGATCGCCAAGCGCTGCTCGGAGCAGTCAAACGGCGCTTACAGGATCAACTTCGAGTACCTGCCGTCGCAGGCCGACCAGCAGCGCGAGCAGCTCGTGCGGCGCCTCGGCGCGGAGGACAGCTCGCTGGACCTGCTGGGGATGGACGTCGTCTGGACGGGCGAGTTCGCAAACGCCGGCTGGCTGAAGCCGGTCCCCGCGAGCACCGCGAAGGCCGTCTCGGAGAACGTCTTCGACAGCGTGCTGCAGACGGCGCGCTTCAAGGACCGCCTCTACACCGTCCCGATCTGGTCCAACACGACGCTGCTGTGGTACCGCAAGGACCGCGCGCCCAAGCCGCCCAAGACGTTCGACGAGATGATCGACATGGCCGAGAAGCTCGGACCCGAGAAGGGCCGCTTCCAGCTTCAGGCCAACCGCTACGAGGGCCTCGTCGTGCTCGTCAACCAGCTGATCGAGTCGGCGGGCACGTCCGTGCTCGCCGGACCGACGCAGATGAAGCTCGACAAGGCCCCGACGGAGCGCGCGCTGTCGATCCTCGGACGGCTGTCGAACTCCAGCGCGGCGCCGCCGAACGTCTCGACGTCGACGGAGGACACTGCGCGCCTGGGCTTCGAGGGCGGCGACTCGACCTTCATGATCAACTACCCCTTCGTCTACCCGTCGGCGAAGGAGAACGCGCCGGACGTCTTCAAGGTCATGGCCGCGGCGAAGTTCCCGCAGGTCGACGCCGACAAGCCGAGCAAGCCGCCGATCGGGGGTATCAACCTCGGCGTGTCGGCGTTCTCGAAGCATCCCGAGGAGGCGTTCGCCGCCACGGAGTGCCTGATCAAGCCCGAGAACCAGCTTGAGGTCGCCAAGCTCGGCGGGCTGCCCCCGGTGCGCTCCGACGTCTACGACCAGCCCGAGATCGACAAGATCTACCCGGGCTTCGCCGACGTCGTCCGCGATTCGATCCAGTCCGCCGCGCCGCGCCCGTCGCAGTCGCCGGCCTACCAGGACCTGTCGCTGGCGATCCAGCGCGCGCTGCACCCGACGACGAAGATCGACGCGCGCAACCCGACGCCGGCCTACGACAAGCTGCGTGACTACGTCGAGAAGGCGATCAAGCGCGAGGGCCTGCTGTGACCGCCGTTGCAGCATCGAAGGCCAAGCGCGGGCCGATCAGCGACAAGACCAAGGCCGAGCGCAAGCTCGCCTACATGCTCGTCGCGCCGGCGATCGTCGCGATGCTGCTCGTCACGGTCTATCCGATTCTGTACGCGATCGCGCTGTCGCTGCAGAAGGTCGACCTGCGCTTTCCACAGGAGAGCGGCTTCGTCGGACTGGACAACTACACCGCGGTCCTGACGTCGGACCTGTGGTGGCAGGGCGTCGGCAACACCGCGCTGATCGCCGTCATCTCGGTCGCGATCGAGCTCGTGCTGGGGATGGGGCTCGCGCTGATCATGCACAAGGCCCTGTTCGGGCGCGGCGTCGTTCGCACCGCGACGCTGATTCCGTACGGCATCGTCACGGTCGTCGCGGCGTTCGCCTGGTTCTTCGCGTTCGACCCATCCAGCGGCTTCGTCAACAACCTGCCCTTCATCGCCGACGACAAGGCGTGGTTCGGCTCGCACAACAGCTCGCTTGCGGTGATCATCATGGCGGAGGTCTGGAAGACCACGCCGTTCATGGCCCTGCTGCTGCTCGCCGGCCTGGCGACGATCGACGAGGGGCTCTACGAGGCGGCGCGCGTCGATGGCGCGACGGCGGTGCAGCGCTTCTTCAAGATCACGCTGCCGCTGCTCAAGCCCGCGCTGCTCGTGGCGCTGCTGTTTCGCACGCTCGACGCGTTTCGCGTGTTCGATTCGATCTTCGTCATGACGCGCGGCTCGCAGGACACCGAGTCGGTCTCGATTCTCGGCTACAACCAGCTCATCTCGCGGCTGAACCTCGGCCTCGGCTCGGCCGTGTCGGTGCTGATCTTCGTGCTCGTGCTCGGGATCGCGTTCATCTTCGTGCGGCTGCTCGGCACGAGCACGCCCGCGGGCCAGGGAGAGCGGTAAGTCGTGCAGCACCGAGGCTCCAAGGACTACGTGAAGTGGACGATCGCGATCGCCGTCGTCGTGTTCTTCGCGCTGCTGCCGATCGTCTGGATCTTCTCGCTGTCGCTGAAGACGCCCGACACGATCAGCGACAAGAAGTTCATTCCATCCGACGTCACGCTCGACAACTACACGACGCTGTTCGAGGGCGGCTTGGACAGTCCGCTGCTGCGGCCGCTGATCAACTCCATCCTGATCGCGCTGATCGCCACGGTCATCGCGGTGACGCTCGCGTCGTTCACGGCGTACGCGATCGCGCGCCTGGACTTTCCCGGCAAGTCGGCGATTCTCGCCGGGGCGCTGGCGATCGCGATGTTTCCGCAGATCTCGGTCGTCGGGCCGCTGTTTGACATGTGGCGCACGCTGGGGCTGTACGACACCTATCCCGGCCTGATCATCCCGTATCTGACGTTCTCGCTGCCGCTGGCGATCTACATCCTCGTGGCGTTCTTTCGCGAGATCCCGTGGGAGCTCGAGCAGGCGGCGCAGGTCGACGGCGCGACGCCGTGGCAGGCGTTTCGGCGGGTCATCATGCCGCTCGCCGCTCCCGGCGTGTTCACGGCCGCGATCCTCGTCTTCATCTTCGCCTGGAACGACTTCATCTTCGCGATCACGCTGACCTCGTCGGACGCCTCGCGGACGGTGCCGGCGGCGCTGGCGTTCTTTCAGGGCGACTCGCAGTTCACCGCGCCGACGGGCAACATCGCCGCGGCCGCGGTGCTCGTGACGATCCCGATCATCATCTTCGTCCTGATCTTCCAGCGTCGCATCGTCGCCGGCCTGACCGCCGGTGCCGTCAAGGGGTAAAGGAGCCAACCCGACCATGTCCGACATCGCCCTGCACGACGTCACCAAGCGCTATCCCGACGGCACCGAGGCCGTCAAGCAGCTCAACCTCGAGATCAAGGACGGCGAGTTCATGATCCTCGTCGGGCCCTCGGGCTGCGGCAAGTCGACCGCGCTGCGCATGATCGCCGGCCTCGAGGACATCTCCGAGGGCGAGCTGACGATCGGCGGCGAGGTCGTCAACGACAAGGCGCCGCGCGACCGCGACATCGCGATGGTCTTTCAGAACTACGCGCTGTACCCGCACATGACCGTGCGCGAGAACATGGGCTTCGCGCTGAAGCTCGCCAAGACGCCGAAGGAGGAGATCGACCGCAAGGTCGATCACGCCGCCGAGATCCTCGACCTCAAGGCGCATCTGGACCGCAAGCCGTCCAACCTCTCCGGCGGCCAGCGTCAGCGCGTCGCGATGGGGCGCGCGATCGTCCGCGACCCGAGCGCGTTCCTGATGGACGAGCCGCTGTCGAACCTCGACGCGAAGCTGCGCGTGCAGATGCGCACCGAGGTCTCGCGCCTGCAGCGCGAGCTGTCGACGACGACGGTCTACGTCACGCACGACCAGACCGAGGCGATGACGCTCGGCGACCGCGTCGCGGTCATGCGCGGCGGCGTGCTGCAGCAGGTCGACACCCCGCGGGTGCTCTACAACAGCCCCGTCAACATCTTCGTCGCGGGCTTCATCGGCTCGCCGGCGATGAACTTCTTCTCCGGGACCTCCAAGGGCGCCGAGCTCAAGCTGCCGTTCGCCGAGGTCGCCGCGCCCGACGGGCTCGGTGAGGAGGGCGACGTCATCGTCGGCATCCGCCCCGAGGACTTCGAGGACGCGCGCCTGGCGCCGGCCAACCACCCGCAGGGCGTCGAGTTCGAGGCCCCGATCGAGGTGCTCGAGTCGATGGGCTCGGAGATCTACGCGTACTTCGGCTTCGAGGGCGGCGAGGTCAGCTCCGACGAGCTGGCGGAGCTCGCCCGCGACTCGGGCGCCGCGGACGTGCCCGGCGCCGGCTCGGGCCGCGCGGTCGCCCGCCTGAACCCGGAGTCCGAGATCGCCGAGGGCGACAAGGCCCGCCTGTGGTTCGACGCCGCCAAGCTGCACGTCTTCAGCCCGGGTGACGGCACGAACCTCGCCCATCGCGCGGCGAGCGGCGGCGAGCCGCCGTCGGTCGCGGCCGAGGACGGCGAGTCGCGACCGGCAGCGCCGGCCAAGCCGCAGGCCGCGCGCCCGGCCGGCGGCGGGGAGGCGGACACCGAGCCGCCGACCGAGCCCGCGTCGCGGTAGCTTCCCCGCATGCACATCGGCGTCCTGGGGACGGGAACGGTCGGGCGGACGCTCGCGCAGGCGCTCGTCGCCCATGGCCACGAGGTGCGCATGGGCTCGCGCGCCGCGGGCAACGAGCACGCCGTCGCCTGGGCGGAGGAGAACGGGCCGCTGGCCAGCGAGGGAAGCTTCGCCGACGCAGCGGCGTTCGGCGAGCTCGCCATCAACGCGACCGCCGGCGCCGCGTCGCTGGAGGCGATCGAGGCGGCCGGCGCGGACCAGCTCGCGGGCAAGGTGCTGATCGACGTCGCCAACCCGCTGGACATGTCCCACGGCATGCCGCCGACGCTGACCGTCTGCAACGACGACAGCCTCGCCGAGCAGATCCAGCGGGCGCACCCCGAGGTCCGCGTCGTCAAGGCGCTGAACACGATGACGGCGGCCGTGATGGTGCAGCCCGATCTGGTGCCCGGCCCGCACACGGTCTTTATGTGCGGCAACGACGACGCGGCCAAGAGCCAGGCGGCGATGCTGCTCGGGGACCTCGGCTGGCCCGAGTCCTCGATCCTCGACCTTGGCGACATCACCGCGGCGCGGGGGATGGAGATGTACCTGCCGCTGTGGCTGCGCCTGTGGCAGGCGAAGGGGTCCGCCGTGCTGAACGTCGAGGTGCGGACCGGCGGGTAGCCGCGCTGTGTGACGCACCTCACCGAGCGGCGCCCCGCGGCCCGAATACGTTCGCGTTCAACAGGGGCGACGGACGACGGGGGCAGGCATGCGCAGGCGCTGGGCGGCGACGGTTTCGGCACTGACGGTCACGATCTGCCTGGGCGCGGCATCGAGCGCGCAGGCGTTCGAGGTCAAGCTCGGCCTCGGCGGCCTCGGGATCGGCGTCAACGTCAGCGCGCCGTACATCGAGGGCATCCCGAGCGGCCAGACGCAACTGCTCGACGACGCGGGCAACCTGCTCTGCGAGTCCGGCCAGGTTGTCGGCGGCAATCTCCCCGGCGGCGCGCCGGTCAGCCAGGCGCTGTGCGCGATCCCGGCGCTCGACTACCAGTTCGTCACGCGCCTGAAGAAGCCGGTCGGCGGCGAGATCGTCCGCCGCCACACCGCGATCGTCAACGTCCCGACGCCGCTGAACGTCGACGGCGACCTGCTGCCCGACGTCCTCGCCAGGGTCGAGGTCTTCAGCCTCACGCAGTTCAGCCTGCGCATCGATCGCATGCTCACGGAGCTCGGAACGCTGCCCGTCAAGATCGAGGCGGTCATCGACGACCCGACGGCCGGTGGTCTGCCGCGCGAGAACATCCACGTCGGCTACGACGCCCGCGTCAGCCGCGCGCCGAGCTCGTGGAAGGCCACGGCAACCCTCCCCGACGACGGCAGCGACGCCCTGACGACGCTCGACGTCGTGCAGCAGATCACCGGCGCGGGCGCCACGATCAAGACCGTCGGCGGGCTGTTCGACGGCGACTCGCTCGTGCGCAAGGACCCGATGGGCGGCGCGATCGCGTACACGCCGGTGCCGTCGCAGGCGACGCTCGGCCTGACGCTCGGCTCGTACATGGAGGTCCGCGCCGGCGCGAGTGCGCCGGTCCTCGCCGACGCGAGCGCCGAGATCGTCCAGGGGCCGCGCGAGCAGCGCGTCGGCGCGCAGATCGGCTCGCTGCCGCAGAACCTGCGCGTGCGCTTCGAGGAGCCCGGCGCCGACCAGCGCCTCGTCACCTACGCGGCCTCGGCCTCCGTGCCGTCGCTCGCCGCGACCTACACCGACAGCGTCGGCGGGACGCTCGGCACGAAGGTCGTCGCCAAGGCGAGCGGGCTGCCGACCGGCATGGTCCTCGACCAGACCGCCGCGCGCGCCGCGACGTTCACCGCCACCGGCGGCACGCTGGGCAGCGTCGAGGTCGGCTACGCCAACGGCGAGCCGCGGCTGCTGAACGCCGCACACCCCTACGCCCGCATCTACGACGACGGCACGCTGCGCTCCTACGCGGGCCGCATCGACGCGCTGAAGTCGGCCTCGATCGACGCGACGTCGAAGATCACCGGCGAGCTGCGGCTGGGGCCTGAGCCGCGCAAGAAATTCCGCGCGCTCGTCGACATGCCGGGCGGCCGCCACATCGATGCCGTCGTGTCCAACCTGCCGCGCCATATCAAGGTGCTCTACGACGCCGACGGCGGCGTCATCGACTACGACGCCTTCGGCGAGACGATCGACGACATCACGCTCGACGCCGAACAGACCGCGCCGTTCTTCGGCCGCGTCAGACGCATCCACGGGCGCATCGCGGGGCTGCCCTCGCAGGCGACCGTCAACATGGAGCCCCGCAGCGGCGGCTTCAAGCTCGACGCGAACAACCCGATCGGCGAGGTCGAGGCGCTGCTGACCAGCGGGCCCGACGCGAGCCTGCCGGCCGGGCAGCTCGGCGCGCAGGTCGAGGATCTGCCGGATCGCTTCACGGCCTTCGCCCGCGTGCAGGGCCTGCGGCTCGTCGACGTGACGACGATCGGGGACGCAGTCTCGGGCCACGTGCAGCTCGCCAGCAAGGCGCTGCGTGTCCGCTACCTCGAGGCGGGGCAGACGATCGACGCGTCGCTGTCGCCGGTGCCCAGCGACATGACGGTGAGCTTCGACCCGGCCGCGGGCAGGCTCGACTACGACGCGAACGCGGGCATCGCCTCGATCGACGCCACGATCACGGCCGACGCGCCGCTGTTCGGACGAGCCAAGCGGATCGTCGCGCGCGTCGAGGAGCTGCCCAGCGACGTCTCGATCGCCATGAAGCTGGCGAGCGGCTCGGGCGTCGCGTTCTCGGCGACCCCGGCGGTCGGGATGATCCAGGCCGCGATCGACGACGGGGTCGCGAGCGCGGCGCCGCTGGCAGCCGGCAGGTCCGGCGTCGTCTTAAAGGACGTCCCGAGCGAGTTCTCGCTCTTCGGCCGCCTGTACAACGTCAACGCCGCGACCGTGACGACGGCCGGCGCGAACCTCGACGCCTCGCTGACGACGGGCGCACTGCCTGGCGGCGAGCTGCAGGGCCTCGACCTCGACGTGACGTTCGACACGCCGGGGGATGCGGTCGCGCAGCCCGCGCACCTCGTCGGCTCGGTGACCGACCTGCCGTCGACGCTGACGCTCGCCCAGCACGGATCGAAGATCACCTACGACGCTTCGAGCATCGTTCCCAAGGTCACGCTCGACGCCCGCAACCTGCCGGGCGGCGCGCCCGGGGCGTCGCTCGACGGCGGGCTGCACAACGCGGTCGGAACGCTGACCGACGTGCCGCTGCACTTCGAGATCACGTCCGCCGGCGCCACGGGGCTGACGGCGAACGGCCCGTTCACGCGCGCCGACCTCGAGGCGTGGGACCACGGTCCCCGCAACGCCGCGTTCGGCGAGGACGGCCGCAACAAGCTGTCGCTGGACACGCGCGACGGGCGCCTGCACGTGCAGGCCCGGGTGTTCGCGCTCAGCAAGGTGCTGCTGAGCACGCTGGTGTCGACGAAGGTCGAGACGGCGTTCGGCCAGACCCCGCAACCGGTGGACGTCGCCGTCGACGGCGGCACCGCCGCGGAGCCGCTGGACCTCGACGTCGGCGTCGAGGACCTGCCCCTGTCCTCGACGTTCGAGTTCGACCAGACCCTCGGGATGAAGGTCGGCTGGGAGGCGGCCACCGCGGGCACGGACGTCACGCTGAAGGTCTCGTCGAAGGACGTCGGCGCCGACCTCAGCATTCCCAACCTGCCCTCGAGCGTCGATGTCTGCTTCGGCGGCGGACTCGTCGGCTGCAACCCGAAGGCCAAGCAGATCGTGCGCGTCGACCCGGGCGTCTTCAGCGACTCGCGCGACGTCGTGTTCCCCAACAGCTTCACGGCGGTCACCGAGGCCAACGGCACGATCACGATCGGCGGCCGGGTCTGCCTGCCACCGACCGACGACGATGGCGAGGCGCTGAATCCGCCCGGCACGGTCTACGGCACGTGCTTGGATGGCAGCGCCCCCAACCGCATCGAGATCGCCAACCTGCGCCTGCGCAACCAGCGCCTGGAGTTCGCCGCCGGCGACAGCGCCTCGGAGGACGAGGACGGCGACCCGATCGAGAACGACCTGCTCAAGCTGTACCTCGAGGGCGACTCCGACGGCATCAAGGTCGACGAGCTGCGCGTGCGCAACGACACGTCGGACTCCACGACGACGTTGCGCGCGGGCCACACCGGGGGGCTGCCGCTGCGCAACTCGGGCAGCTTCTTCTTCGGGGTGTTCGACCTCAGCTTCCCGCCGTCGCAGGAGGACGAGCCGCGAATCAACCAGATCGAGTGCGGGGACCTCGACGTCGAGGTCGACCTGCCGATCCTTGGTGCCACCGACGTGCTGCCGGGGCTCGGCGAGTTGTTCCTCGGAGACATCTGCATCGACCACTAGG
>Ga0136633_1000079_pt1 | contig 64771 bp, 67 predicted proteins | sample AntDrymeUQ832206_2_FD_105494 | JGI IMG/M metagenome (GOLD analysis project Ga0136633, IMG submission 105494) | Polar desert sand microbial communities from Dry Valleys, Antarctica - metaG UQ83 (22.06) | ecosystem: Environmental > Terrestrial > Soil > Desert | place: Antarctica: Dry Valley...
ACCCGAGTCGCCTTCGGATTCAAGTCACCCGAAGCCCTGATCGCCCTCGCGATGCTGTCCCTCGGCGGCCACCGACCTCAACTCCCAGGCCGAACCGCCCACGGATGAGTCAGAAGAGCCAGATCTCTTGGCGGTGGCGGTGGGATTTGAACCCACGGACGACTTGCGCCGTCACACGCTTTCGAGGCGTGCTCCTTCGGCCGCTCGGACACGCCACCGGCGGAGACTCTAGCGAACCCCCGGCCCTCGCTGCGCGACGAAGAACTCGCGCAGGAGCTCGGCCGACTCCTCTGCCAGGACCCCGGCGACCACCTCGGGCCGGTGGTTGAGCCGGCGGTCCCGCAGCACGTCCCACAACGACCCGGCCGCGCCAGCCTTCTCATCCACGGCGCCGTAGACCACCCGCGAGACCCGGGACAGTACGGCAGCGCCGGCGCACATCGTGCAGGGCTCCAAGGTGACGACCAGGGTGCAGCCCTCGAGCCGCCAGGACCCAAGAGCGGATGCGGCCCGCCGCAGCGCGAGAACCTCGGCATGCGCGGTCGGGTCGCCGGCCAGTTCACGCTCATTGAAGCCACGGCCCACCACGTCACCGGCGGCGGAGACGACGACCGCACCGACCGGGACGTCACCGGCCGCAAGGGCCAGTCGAGCCTCGGAAAGGGCCAGCCGCATCGAGGAGGCCCAGCTTCCGTCGTACGAGGTCATGCCTCTCGGAGGCTGTCGAGCACCTCGAGGAAGCCAGCTCGCTCGGCCACGCCGGTGAGGACGTCCGCGGGGAGCAGGCCCTCCTCGGCGCAGAGCTTGAGCAGCACATCGGGCGGCGTGCCCAGGTCGGCGAGCAGGGCAGCGTCACCGACCGGCTCGGCGACGGGACGGATCCCCTCGTCCTCGTCGTTCTCCTCGGCCTCCTCGGGCTCGCTGTCCTCCCAGAGCAGCGAGGAGACGCCATTAGTGAGAACGGCGCGACGGTCGCTGAGGAAGACCAGCGGCTCCTGCAGCGAACCGGCAGCCCCGTCGACGCGGACCAGGCCGACGTACTCGTCGTCCTCCTCGAGCAGGAGCAGGGTGAAGCCGGGCTGGTCGCCCGAAAGCTCGCGCAAGTCGTCGGCGAGCCCCTCGAGGTCGTCGTAGTTGTCCAGGTCCATCTCACGGCCGGTCCAACCGCTCTCGGAGCGGCTCAGTGCGGCGGCGAAGTAGGTCACGTCAGGTCTCTCAGGTCAGACGAGCGCGTCCATGACCCGCTCGTAGGCATCAGCGAAGCCGAGCCGACGGGCAAGGGTGGACAGCATCTCGTCGGCGTAGGCGTCGACGTCGGACAGGATCGCACCGAGCTCCATTCCATCGAGGCCGAGGTCGTCGAAGATGCCCAGGTCACCCGCCGGCCACACCTCGTCCAGGTCGTCGTCGGTGGGCAACTCCATCTCGAGCCGTTCCAGCACCTGAGCGGCAAGGTCCCACGCGACCGACGCCGTGACGTCGGACAACAGCAGCCGCTCCTGGCCGCCGACGTAGCGGACGATCACGAAGAACTCGTCCGCGATGTCGACCAGAGCGAAGGCGCCTGCTACCTGTCCCCGGACCGCCCCGACGACCGTCTCGAGGTCGTCGGCGACGGTAGGCGGCAGCTCCTCGACCTGCCACAGCCCGTCGAGTGAGAAGACGACGACAGCCCACTTGTCGTACTTGTCGGGGGACGCGCTCTCAGCCACGTGTCGGACTCTTACAGGTGTAGGCGCGGGTGGAAAGCCCCCGCACTGGGTAGGCGAAAGGTAAGCCAACCCCGGAGGACCACCATGTCTGAACGCAACACCGTCGCCCACTTCCTGCACGACGCAGGCCTTGCCGCCTGGTTCGGCGGCTCGCTGATGGGCGCGATCGGCGTCAACGGCGCTGCCGCGGACGTCGACGACCCCCGCCAAGCCGCGCGCGTGGCCAACTCGGGCTGGTCGCGCTGGACCCCGTTCAACGCCGCTGCGATCGGCGCGCACCTGGTCGGCGGCGCCATCCTGCTCAAGGGCAACAAGGGTCGGGTCGCGACCCAGAAGGGCGTGCTCGCCAACACCAACGTCAAGCTCGCGCTGACCGCTGGCGCACTCGGGGCGACCGCCTACGCCCGGCTGCTCGGGCAGAAGGTCATCTCGGCGGGCGACGTCCCGGTCGCCGGCGGCACTGAGCCGACCGTCGGCACCCCACCCGAGGTCGCCAAGGCGCAGAAGCAGCTCAAGGCGCTGCAGTGGGCCATCCCCGGCCTGACCGGTGCGGTGCTCGCCAGTTCCAGCCTGCACGAGGAGCAACAGCGCCCGTCGGAGGTCATCAAGGGTCAGATCAAGAAGTTGCCTGCGCTGGCGACAGCCACGGCCGGCGCCGTCGGCACCATCGCCGCGACCAACGCCAAGCAGGCCGCGCACGCGGTGAGCGAGAAGGTCAAGGAGAACATCCCGGCCTAGCCAAAAGGGCCGACAGAGGCAGACAGCACGCACGACCTCCTCGAGGGACTGGGCTCAGCCCGGTCCCTCGAGGTGCGTCAGGCGGGCAATCGGCCCGGGGCTCCGAACAGCAGTCCGCGCCCGGCGACGGCGCCCAGGTCAAGCGCCTGCTGACGTCGCGAGTCGCTGTCGATCCCGACGGCGTGAAGGGCAACGCCGGCGCTGGAGGCCCAGCTGAGGATCTCCTTCACGTTTGCGTCGTTGGTGGAGCGGGGCTTGCTGAGGTCCAGCTGGACGATGTCGGGTTGCAGCTGGGCCAGCCGGCGCAGGAACGCCGGATTCACCAGCTGTACGACGTCGGAGACGATGATCTTCCAGCCCCAGCCGCGCCACTCGTTGGCCGCCGACTCCAGCGAGTCATGCGAGAAGGCCGCCGCGTGCACCTCCGCACCGATCTTCACAGTGCGCCGCCCGCGGCCGAAGCTGGTCGCCAGGCGCGGCGGGCACGGGCTGGAGAAGGTCTCCGGCTCCGGCGTCAGGTGCAGCTCCTCGGTCAACCCGGCAGCGCCGGCGACGTCGAACGCGAGGCACCGGAACGCCCAGTCCAGCCGCTCGACCAACCCGGACGACTGCGCAGAGGACAGCAGCGCGACCGTCGAGTCGAGCTCGGTGCCGCTCTGCCCACTGCCGGTCGCCTTGTAGGCGATGAGGGTGTCGTCGGTGAGGCTCTTGATCGGCTGGAAGTCCGGCCCGAGTCGGGACGGGTCCTCGATCAATTGCTCGATCAGGGCGCGGTCGCGCCGCATCTGCTCAGTGGTGTCAGCCAGGGTCATGGCGAACAGTATGCCGCGCCCGGGGCGGAATGCTGGTGCGCGGCTACAGCGTGGCGCCGACGATCACCGGCTCGTTGACCAACTCGATGCCGAAGCGCGCCCGCACCCCGTCCCGCACCGCGCGTGCCACCTCGAGCAGCTCCTGCGCGGTGCCTCCGCCGCGGTTGACCAGCGCCAGCGCGTGCTTGCCTGAGATGCCGACGCTGCCCTCGCCCCAGCCCTTGTCGAACCCCGCCTGCTGGATCAGCCAGGCCGCCGACACCTTCACCAACCCGTCCGGCCCCGGCCACGCTGGCGCGCCCTCGGGCGCCGCGGTCACCAGCGGGTTGGTGAAGAACGAGCCGGCGCTGACGCTGTCGGGGTCGAGCGGGTCGAGCACCATCCCCTTGCCCCGCCGCAGCTCCAGCACCGCCTCTCGCACCTGCTCCGCGGGCACCCGCTCACCCACCCGCACCCCGAGTACGGCGGCCAGCTCGGCATAGCCGACGGGCGCGGACAGCTCCCCGCGCTGGAGCGAGAAGCAGACGGCCAGGACCAGCCAGCGGGTGGGGTCCTGCTTGAAGCGGCTGGTGCGGTAGGCGAAGCCGCACTGCTCGGGCGACAGCTCCGACACGACGCCCGAGCGGCGGTCGTAGACACGCACCGACCCGATCGCTGCGGCCACCTCTCCGCCGTACGCGCCGATGTTCTGGATCGGACTGGCCCCGACGGTGCCGGGGATGCCCGAGAGGGCTTCGAGACCGGTCCAGCCCCCGACCAGCGCGTGCTGCACCAGGGCGTCCCAGTCCTCGCCGGCCTGGACCTCGAGGCCCTGGCCGGTCTCCTCGATGCCCCGGTTGCGCACCAGCACGACCTCGGGCAGGCCCTCGTCTGGGAGGACGACGTTGCTCCCGCCGCCCAGGACGAGGGCGTGCGGGTGGGTGCTGATGGCCTCGACCAGGTCGTCCGCGGTGTCGCAGGTCAGCAGGGTGCGGGCGGGGCCGCCGAGTCGGAGCGTGGTGAGCGGTGCGAGGGGGACGTCGGTCTCGAGCAGCACCAGCTCAGACTAGGAGCCGGGCTGCTCCAGCGGGTCGACATAGTCGTCCTGGTCGTCGGGGCCGGCTTCGGGCTCGACTTCCTCCTCGACCAAGACATCCGGTGGCTCGCGGATCAAGGTGCGCTTGTCCCGGGCGCGGATGCTGGTGAGCAGGGCGCGGCGCTCCGGGGACAGCTCCACGCCGTAGCGCTCGAACCAGTGCAGCCGCCGGAGTACGGCGTCCTCGTCACTGGAGAGGTTGTCGTCGGTCACGCGTTTCATCCTTCACCATGCCTCGGGCGTGCGGAGATCATGCCCTTTCAGGGCCTCGTGAGTCGAGTCTCCAGCCCGCTCGGACAGCAGCCCATCCGGTGACAGGGCAGAATGTCCTGCCGATCTGTTGCTGACGAGGGGGTCCGGTGAACGAGCTGGACCGCGAGATCGCCCGCGAGCAGGAGGTCGTCGACCGCGCCCTCGCGCGGCTCGAGGTGCTGCGTGCCGAGGCCGTCGAGCGCGAGCGGCAGTCCCTCACTCCGGGCGTCACCACGCCGCAGGGGGTCTACGAACGCGACGTGCAAGCGCTGGCCGCCACCAGCCGGCGGATCGACCTCGACGGGGCGGGCGACGGCCTGGTCTTCGGCCGGATCGACCTCGCCGAGGGCGGCGCCCTGCACATCGGGCGACTCGGGCTGCGCACCGCGGAGCAAGAGCCGATCGTCGTGGACTGGCGGGCGCCCGCGGCCGCGCCGTTCTACCGGGCGACAGCCACCGACCCGCTGGGCGTCGTTCGGCGCCGGACGATCAGCTGCCGGTCGTCACGCGTCACCGGCCTCGAGGACGAGCTGCTCGACCTGGATGCCACGCTCGAGGGCACCATCGTCGGGGATGGCGCGTTCCTCGCGGCCGTGTCCCGCGAGCGCGGGCCGCAGATGCGCGACATCGTCGCGACGATCCAGCGCGAGCAGGACATCGCCGTGCGGGCGCCTGATGACGGCGCCTTGGTCGTGACCGGTGGGCCCGGCACGGGCAAGACCGCGGTGGCCCTGCACCGGGTGGCCTACCTGATGTACGCCAAGCGCGATTGGTACGGCCGCCGTGGCGTCCTGGTGATGGGGCCGTCCCGCGTCTTCGTCGACTACATCGGCGCGGTGCTGCCTTCGCTAGGTGAGACCAGCGTCCGGCTGTCGGACCTGGCCGGGCTGCCGGTTCTGCCTCGCGGCCTGACCCTCGACGGCGACGACGACGCGGCGGCCGTGGCGGTCAAGGGCTCGGCCCGGATGGTGCCGCTGCTCAAGCGGACCATCCGCCAGCTGTCGGACCCGCGACACGTGCGGGACGTGCCGCTGATGCGTTGGGGGCATCGCTTCGAGCTGCCGGCTGAAGAGCTGCTGCGCAAGCGATCGCAGGTCGCCCGTGCCCCGCGCAGCCACAACGCCGGGCGCAGCGCATTCTTGTCCGCCCTCGTCGACTCGGCCTGGCGGGTGTGGTCCGAGCGGCCGGAGGCAGCCCGGGAGGAGCCTGGCGACCGCGAGGACTTCGCACACTGGCTACGCGCCGACCCGACGCTGCTGGCCGAGGTCGACCGCGCCTGGCCGGTGCTCGAGCCGCTGCAGGTCCTGGCCGCCCTGCGCGACGGCGCTGTCCCGTTGGGCAAGGTGGCCGGTGGGCTCTTCTCCGCTGCGGAGCAGGCGGTGCTGGCTCGGGCGCTGCCGACCTCTGACTTCTCGGCCGCCGACATGGCGGTCCTCGACGAGCTGGTCACGCTGCTGGGCCCGGTGCCCGAGCCCGAGGTCGACCCCGACGATGCCTGGGACGAGCTGTCGGAGCTGGACGCCCTGGCCGCCGCCAGTGAGGTCACGACCTTCGCCGATCGCAACCGCGCCAGCTCGCGGGCCGTGGCCCTCGAGTCGGACTACCGCACCTACGCGCATGTGGTCGTCGATGAGGCGCAGGACGTCACGCCGATGCAGTGGCGGATGATCTCGCGGCGGGCCCGGGGCGCCACCTGGACGATCGTCGGCGACTGGGCGCAGTCGGCGTGGGGAGACGTATCCGAGGTACGCGCTGCCATGGACGACGTGCTCGGGAGGTCGCGGGTGCGGACCGCTCTGCTGTCGACCAACTACCGGACGACCACGGAGATCGCGCGGCTCGCGGCCCGGGTGCTGCACCGGATTGATCCAGCTGCGGTGCCGCCTGAAGCGGTGCGCTCGACCGGGGTGGACCCGGTCTGGCTCAGGGTGCCCGATGCGCTGGCGGCGCTGCCCGGTGTCCTGGACGAGCTGTTGTCCCAGGTGTCCGGGACGGTGGGTGTCGTCGTGCCGCGGGCACTGCGGGGGTTCATCGTCGATGCGCGCGTCACGGTCGTGGACACCTGGCAGGTCAAGGGCCTGGAGTACGACGGATGCGTCGTCATTGCACCGGAGCTCATGCTGACCGAGGCTCTGACCGAGCCTGCCGGGTGGCGCACCGTCTACGTCGCGCTGACCCGCGCCACCCAGCGGCTCGTCGTGCTGTCCGCCCACGACGAGGAGTGGCTGGACTAGATCCCCAGGTCCCTCGCGATGAGCATCAGCTGGACCTCAGTGGTCCCCTCGCCGATCTCGAGGATCTTCGAGTCGCGGTAGTGGCGCGAGACGAGGTATTCGTTCATGAAGCCGTAGCCGCCGTGGATCTGCGTCGCGTCGCGCGCGTTGTCCATGGCCGCCTCGCCGGCGACCAGCTTGGCGATGCTCGCCTCCTTCTTGAACGGCAGGCCGGCCAGCATCTTGGCTGCTGCGTCGTAATAGGCGGTGCGCGCGACGTGCGTGCGCGCCTCCATGCGGGCGATCTTGAAGGCGATCGCCTGGTTCTTGCCGATCGCGCGGCCGAAGGCCTCGCGCTGACCGGCGTACTTCACGCTCTCGTCCACGCAGCCCTGCGCGACTCCGACCGACAGCGCGGAGATGGCGATGCGACCCTCGTCGAGGATGTGCAGGAAGTTGGCGTAGCCGCGACCCCGCAGCCCCAGCATGTTGGCCTCCGGCACGTGCACGTCGTCGAAGGACAGCGGGTGGGTGTCGGAGGCGTTCCAACCAACCTTGTCGTACGACGGCTCGGCGGTGAACCCCTTGGTGGGCACCGGCACGAGGAAGCTGGAGATCTCTTTCCGGCCGGTCGAGGTCTCACCGGTGACAGCAGTGACCGTGACCAGCCGGGTGATGTCGGTGCCGCTGTTGGTGATGAACGCCTTGCTGCCGTTGATGACCCACTCGCCGCCTTGCAGGCTCGCCGTGGTTTTCGTGGCACCCGCGTCGCTGCCGCCGCCGGCCTCGGTCAGCCCGAAGGCCGCCAAGGCGGCACCGCTGGTCAGCTGCGGGAGCCAGGTCTGCTTCTGCTCCTCGGTGCCGAACCGGAAGACCGGCATGGCGCCCAGGGAACAGCCCGCCTCGAGGGTGATCGCCACCGACTGGTCGACCCGGCCGAGCTCCTCGAGGGCGAGGCACAGGGCGAAGTAGTCGCCGCCCATGCCGCCGTACTCCTCGGGGAACGGCAGGCCGAACAGGCCCATTTCGCCCATCTGTCTGACGACGTCGTACGGGAAGCTCTTGGTCTTGTCGTGGTGGTAGCTGACGGGGGCGACGACCTCTTTGGCGAAGGCCTCGACGGTCTTCTTCAGCTGGAGCTGCTCGTCGGTGAGCCGGGTGTCGAGCATCTAGGTGAGCTCCTTGCTGACAGTTGAACTGTCCGTGAGGGACAGGGCTTGGACGGCGCGGGAGGGGCTGGGGCGGCCGAGCTGCTCGGCCATCCAGAGGCTGGTGCGGACCAGCGCGTGCAGGTCGACACCGGTGTCGATGCCCAGGCCGTTGAGCTGCCAGAGCAGGTCCTCGGTGGCGAGGTTGCCGGTGGCACTCTTGGCATAGGGGCAGCCGCCCAGACCGCCCGCGCTGGCGTCAATGACGGTGATGCCGTGCTGCATGGCGGTGAGGGTGTTGGCCAAGGCCTGGCCGTAGGTGTCGTGAAAGTGCACGGCCAGCTGATCGGCCGTGATGCCCTTCTGGCCAAGGGCTGTCAGGAGATCGGTGACCTGGTTCGGGGTGCCGACGCCGATCGTGTCGCCGAGGCTGAGCTCGGTGATGCCCATGTCGAACAGCGTGCGGGCGTGACCGGCGACGGTGTCGGCTCCGACCGCGCCTTCCCAGGGGTCGCCGAAGCACATGCTCAGGTAGCCGCGGACCTGGAGCCCGTTTGATCGCGCCCGGTCGACCACGGGCCGGAACATCTCGAAGGATTCGGCGACGGACCGGTTCAGGTTCTTCTGCGCGAAGGTCTCGGTGGCGCTGCCAAAGATCGCGATTTCGCGGACACCCGCGGCAAGCGCCCGATCGAGCCCTTTCTCGTTGGGGACAAGGACCGGCATCCGGATGGCTTCAGGGGCCTCGATCAGCTCGAGCAGCTCAGCCGCGTCAGCCAGCTGGGGCACCCACTTCGGACTGACGAAGCTGGTGGTCTCGACAGCGGTGTGACCCGCGGCGAGCAGCTGCCGGATGAACTCGGCCTTGACCTCAACGGGAATGAGGGCGGCTTCGTTCTGCAGGCCATCGCGGGGACCGACCTCGTAGATGGTGACCTTCTCCGGCAGGTTCATGCGGTCACGGTGACAAGCAGTTCGTCGACGGCCACCTGCTGGCCGACCCTTGCCTGGAGGTCGGCGACGGTGCCGTCCATCGGTGCGGTCAGCGTGTGCTCCATTTTCATCGCCTCCACCACGACCAGGGGCTGGCCCTTCGTGACGACCTCATCCTTGCTGACGTGAACGGCGATCACGCTGCCCGGCATCGGGCTGGTGATGTCACCGTCGTGGTCGTGTGCTTGGGCCTTGAGCTGTCGAACCTGCTCATGCAGGACCCAGCTCGCGCCCTCGTGCCCGATCCAGGTGTTGGGCCCGTCAGTGGCGGTGAACCAGGTGCTGCTTGCGCCGTTGATCGTGAACGTGCGCCCGTCCGTGCCCGTGGCGGGGAAGTGGGAGCCGTCGTCGACCTGGACCTCATTGCCGAGCAGCTTGACGGTGGCGGCGCGCCCACCGGGAAGGGCCAGCAGCCACGTCATCGCCGACGCTCCCGTCGGCCGCCAGCCGGTTGGCCGGTCCCACAGGTCGCTGCCGCCGAGGGCTAGTCGCTGGGACAGGGCGTAGACAGCCAGTGCCTCGTCGGGGACCTCGTCGGTGACCAGCTCATCGAGGTGCCGCTCGATGAAGCCGGTGTCGAGCCGGCCGGCGAGCACCTCGGGGTGCGTGATGAGCCGGCGCAGGAAGGCCGTGTTGGTCGTCACCCCCAGCACCACCTGATCAGCCAGGGCCCTATCCAGCTTGGCAAGAGCTGACGCGCGGTCAGGGCCCCAGGCGATGACCTTGTTGAGCATCGGGTCGTAGGTGCTGCCGACCTCCAGCCCGAGGAGAAGCGACGAGTCGACGCGCACGTCCTCCCCGGTCGGCTCCTGCAGAACAAGCACCCGGCCGCCGGTCGGGAGGAAGCCGCGGGCCGGGTCCTCGGCGTAGGTCCGGACCTCGACCGCGTGCCCATCCAGCCGGATGTCGTCCTGGGTAACACCGAGTGGCAACCCGGCGGCGACCCTGACCTGCTGCTCGACCAGGTCGATGCCGGTGACCAGCTCGGTGACCGGGTGCTCGACCTGCAGCCGGGTGTTCATCTCCATGAAGAAGAACTCGTCCGGCTGGTCGGCGCTGACAATGAACTCGACGGTTCCGGCCCCGGTGTAGCCGACCGCCTGTGCCGTCGCCACGGCAGAGGCCCCGATCCTGGCGCGGGTGTGCTCATCGAGCAGGGCGGACGGAGCTTCCTCGACGACTTTCTGGTGCCGGCGCTGCAAGGAGCACTCGCGCTCGCCCAAGTGGATCGTGGCGCCGTGCCCGTCGGCCAGGACCTGGACCTCGATGTGCCGCGGCCTTTGGACGAACCGCTCCAGGAACAAGGTGTCGTCGCCGAAGCTCGATGCGGCCTCACGGCGGGCACTGACCAGCGCCGCCGGCAGCTCACTCGCTGCAGAGACCAGATGCATCCCCTTGCCGCCGCCACCTGCAGACGGCTTGACCAGCACGGGATACCCGACCTCGTCCGCAGCCGCGATCAGATCGTTGTCGGTCATACCGGGTTCGGTCCTGCCTGGTACGACGGGAACACCGGCAGCGCTGACCGTCTGCTTGGCCCGGATCTTGTCGCCCATGGCCTCGATGGCGGCCACCGGTGGACCGATGAAGACGATTCCGTTGTCCGATAGCGCCTGGGCGAACTCGGCATTCTCGGCCAGGAAGCCGTAGCCGGGGTGCACGGCCTGGGCTCCCGTCTGGCTGCAGGCCTCAAGGATGCGCTCGATCGACAAGTAGGACTCACGGGCGGGCGCGGGACCGAGTCGGACGGCAACGTCTGCGTCGGCGACGTGCCGGGCGGCGGCGTCGGCGTCGCTGTAGACCGCGACGGAGCGGATGCCCATCTGCTTCAGGGTGCGGATGACGCGGACCGCGATCTCGCCGCGGTTGGCGACCAGGACTGTGGTGAACATCTACATCCTGAAGATTCCGTAGGACACCGGCTCGAGCGGTGCGTTGGCGGCGGCCCCGAGTGCCAGCCCGATGACCGTGCGGGTGTCCTTGGGGTCGATGACACCGTCATCCCATAGCCGGGCCGATGAGTAGTAAGGATGCCCCTGGTCTTCGTACTGCTCGCGGATCGGGTCCTTGAAGGCGTCCTCCTCCTCGGCCGACCAGGTGCCGTCCTTGGCCTCGATCGCATCACGTCGGATCGTCGACAGCACCGATGCTGCCTGCTCGCCGCCCATCACGGAGATGCGAGCGTTGGGCCACATCCACAGGAAGCGCGGCGAATAGGCGCGCCCGCACATCGAGTAGTTGCCGGCACCGAACGAACCACCGATGACGACGGTCAGCTTCGGGACGCGGGCGCAGGCGACGGCGGTGACCATCTTGGCGCCGTGCTTGGCGATGCCGCCTGCTTCATACTCGCGACCCACCATGAAGCCGGTGATGTTCTGCAGGAACAGCAGGGGAATCTTGCGCTGGTCGCACAGCTCGATGAAGTGCGCACCCTTCAGAGCGCTCTCGGCGAACAGCACTCCGTTGTTGGCGATGATGCCGACCGGGTGACCGTGGATGCGCGCAAACCCGGTGACCAGCGTGGCGCCGTACTCCTTCTTGAACTCCTGGAACCGCGAGCCATCGACCAGTCGACCGATGACCTCGCGGACGTCGTACGGCGTGCGGGGTTCGGCGGGGACGACACCGTAGAGCTCGTCCTCGTCGAGCGCCGGCGGCTCGGCGGGCTGCAGGTCCCACGGCCGATCGGTGCGGGGACCAAACGTGGAGACGATGCCGCGGACGATCCGCAGGGCGTGGTCGTCATCGTCGGCCAAGTGGTCGGTGACGCCGGAGGTCTTGGAGTGCAGCAGGCCGCCGCCCAGGTCCTCGGCAGTCACGATCTCGCCGGTGGCCGCCTTCACCAGTGGTGGGCCACCGAGGAAGATCGTGCCCTGATCGCGGACGATGACGGCCTCGTCCGACATGGCGGGGACGTAGGCGCCCCCCGCGGTGCAGGAGCCGAGCACTGCCGCGACCTGCGGGATGCCGCGGGCGCTCATCGTCGCCTGGTTGTAGAAGATCCGGCCGAAGTGGTCGCGGTCGGGGAACACATCGTCTTGCTTGGGCAGAAAGGCACCGCCGGAGTCGACCAGGTAGAGGCACGGCAGGTTGTTGTGCAGGGCCACCTCTTGGGCCCGCAGGTGCTTCTTGACGGTCAGCGGGTAGTAGGTGCCGCCCTTGACGGTGGCGTCGTTGGCGACGATGACGCACTCACGGCCGGCGACCCGGTCGACGCCGGTGATGATCCCCGCGCCGGGGGCGTCGCCGTCGTACATGCCATGGGCGGCAAGCGGGCTGAGCTCGAGGAACGCAGATCCCTTGTCGAGCAAGGCATCCACCCGCTCGCGGGGCAGCAACTTGCCGCGAGCAGTGTGCTTGGCGCGGGCGCTCTCCGAGCCCCCCTGCGCGGCCTGGGAGAGGACCGTGTGCAGGTCAGCGACGAGGGCACGGTGATGGCTGTCGTTGCGCTCGAAGGCCTCGCTGCCGGGTTGGGCGGCGCTGCGCAGAACGGGGGCTTCCACACCATCTCCAGGGCTTGTGAGCGATCGCTAACATCAGCTATGTTAGCGATCACTAACGGTGGAGGGCAAGAGGTGGGCACACCCCGGCAGGAGCAGCTCCGGCAGGAGGCTGCTCGGATGTTCGCCGAGTTCGGCTATCACGGGGTCTCCATCGAGGACCTCGGCGCCGCGGTCGGCATCACCGGGCCGGGGATCTACCGCCACTTCGCCTCCAAGGATGCGCTGCTCGCCGACCTGCTCGTGGGCATATCGGAGGACCTGCTCGAGAACGCCAAGGTCGAGGTCGCGGCGTCGAGCAACCCCGCCGAGGCGCTGGTCCGACTGGTCGACCACCACCTCGCCTTCTCCCTCAGCGAGCCAGACCTGATCCGCGTGCAGGATCGTGACCTCGCGTCGCTGTCCCCCTTCGCACTGCACCAGGTACGGAGGCTGCAGCGCAGCTACGTCGAGCTGTGGGTCGACCAGCTGGTGCCGCCCTTCACCCGGGAGCAGGCCAGGGCCCGGGCGCATGCGGTGTTCGGGCTGCTGAACTCGACACCGCGGATCGAAGAGGCCGAGCGCTACGCCCCGATGCTGCGACAGATGGCCCTGGCCGCCCTGACCGCCCCCGAGGTGCCAGCGCCCGCCTGACGACCGGCCCGCCTTTCGCCGTACGCCTGTGCCCTGAACCCGGTGCCATGAACGGAATCCGCATGGGTGCTCTGGGGCATCTGGGCACCCATGCGGATTCCGTTCATGCGGGCCGGCGGGACATCGCAAGCCCGGGGCCAGCTCCGGTCAGATGGTTCCGGGTAGATCGCCTGGATCCTGGCCCAGGCGATCTACCTGCAAGCACGTCAGTGAAGCTCGGTCAGATATGGCCTGGCCGCGTCCACGACCTTCGCGAAAAGCGCCGGCGAGAGGGCAGCACCCTCCCTGCGGACGCGCGACGGGTCGACGTTGATCAGGCGGTCCAGCCGCACCTGGCTCGGTCGTCGCTGGCGGTCCCAGGGTCCGGACCCGATGTCCATGAACAGGCCGGTCTCGTGGTGCTTGCTGGTGAGCTGGAGGCCGGCAAGCCAGGCGCCTCGGCTCCCGATGATGAGCACTGGCCGATCCTTGCTCTGGGTGCGGTCGTCCTCGAAAGTCACGAGCGTCCACACGATCTCGCCGGCGTCCGCCCTGCCATCACGTCTCGGCGCATAGGAGACCAGCACCCGGCCGGATGGGGGACCCCACAACGCCGGCTGTCCCTGGCGAGTGCCGGCTGTCCGTCGCCGGGGCGCCGGTTGGGTCCGCTTCGGACGGAGGACGCGGAGCAGGCGTCGCAGCATCAGTCCCCCTAGTCGTCCCCGGACCGTTGCTCCATAGCAGCGGCAGCCACGGGCCGGGGAGCCATCCTCACAGGCACGGGCGTCCGTCCACAACTTCGAGTTTCCGGGTCTCCCGTCATCCGAGCGGCCGCAGCGTGGTGCGTATGAACGCACTAGGGAAGGCCATCAACCGACTGCTGCTGAGCCACGGTCCCCTTTCCGTGGAGGACCTGCACAGCAAGCTGCTGGCGGAGGGCGCCACGGCAGCCAAGACGACGAACGGGGTCCAGACCCGGCTGCGAAGCGCCTCCCTCTGCCTGCAGCTGCCCGACGGCCGTTGGGACTCGGCCTTGCGCCGACTAAATGGGGCGACAGCAACCACACGCCCCCGCAGCCTGCTCCGAGACAACGTGCTCTGGCCAGGCCGCGACCTCGAGCTCTTCGAGCTGCTCGACGCAGGCGATGGCATCCCGCTGTCTGGCGGCGGCGTGGCACGTCGGGGCGCTAGCCAGGTCACGACCTGGGTGGGGCCGGCGGGCTGGATTCCGCAACTCGCTCCGGGTGAGCTGCTCGCCGTGCGCTGGGAGGGCGCATCGCTCGAGCTGCGCGCGATCGCCGACGTGCCCCCGTTGGATGACCCGAGGGTGAGCGACGTTCGGGTGCTGCTGCGCAAACATGCGGAGGTTGCCGAGTCGGCGCTCTGGGCGCATCGCGTCGCTTCGCTGGGGCAGACGATCTTCAGCGCCCTGCTGGAGGTGCCGGACCTGCTGCAGGCACCGCTTCCGCCCTTCAGCGAGCTGCTGCCCCTGCCCGAGTCGCTCTGGCCAGCCACGGCGTCGGGCGGTCCCAGCGCATCGTCGGAAGGAGTGCCCACGGTCCTGGCGCTCCCGTCCAGGGTCTTCCACGAACTCGATCGTCGAGCCACGCTGCTGGGTGATCGCCTGCCCGACTACGCAGCCATGTTGCTGGGTGCGGCCTGCGACCGCGTGCTCCCCCCGGCCCGTGATGCCGACTGCGGTTGCCGCTGGGCTCCTTCGCGCTACGACAGGTACGACAGGTACGAGGGATACGACTACGAGAGGGCGGTCCCAGGGTCGCATCAAGATGCATTTAGTTGATGTTATGATGCACAGATGCGGACGACGGTAACCATCGACGATCAGCTGCTGGCGGACGCCAAGTTGGCGGCCCTCCGCGCGGGCCGCTCGGTCAGCGATCTCGTGGACGACGGACTGCGCCTCCTGCTCGCAAGATGCGCCGAGCCCGCCGCACCACCCAGCCTGCCCACGTTTGGCGGAAGCGGGCTCCGCCCTGGGGTCGACCTCGAGGACAAGGACGGCCTGGCCATGCTGCTGGACGAAGACGGCGACAGCCGTGCTGCTGGCTGACGTCAACGTCTTCCTCTACGCGCACCGCCCCGAGAGCCCGCGGCACGAGGAGCATCTCGAGTGGCTCAGCCGACGGCTCGCCGGGGATGAGCCCTTCGGTGTGAGCGAGGTGGTGCTCGCGTCCTTCGTGCGGATCTGCACCCATCACCGGATCTACCGCGAGCCCACGCCGCTCGATGTCGCCCTCGAGTTCTGCGCAGCGGTGCTCGCCTCCCCCGCTGCTGTTGCGGTGCGACCTGGACCGCGGCATTGGGGGACCTTCGCAGCGCTGTGCCGCGCTGTGGGGGCTCGCGGCAACATCGTGCCCGACGCCTACCTGGCAGCCCTCGCCCTTGAGAACGGCGCCACCTGGGTGACCACGGACAGGGGTTTCGCCCGTTTTCCCGGCCTGGTGTGGACCGCGCCGCTCGAAGCCTGACGTTCCCGCGGGGACGTCTCAGACGCTGCCGACAACGGTGTCAGGACAGAGTGTCGAGGACGGCGGCCAGGGGGGCATTGCTCGCGACGGCCTCGCGCAACCCCATCACGGCAGCGCCGGCGGAGAAGCCGACGACTCCCGTGACCAGCCCCTCGCGTGAATACAGCGCCAGCGGCCGCTGCCGGGCACCCACCTCCACCATCACCACGTCATCCTCGGCGGCGGGGACACCCAGCCCCTGCAGCTTCACGTCGTACTGGTCGCTCCACCAATACGGCACGGGTACGGCGGAAGGCTCCCCACCGAGCAGCGCCGCCGCCACCGAGGCGCCCTGCTCCGACGCACTCGTCCAGTGCTCGAACCTGGGAGCCTGTCCCCAGCGCGCGACATCACCGCACGCCCACACGCCCTCGGCAGCCTGGCCGGAGTCGTCGCAGACCACGCCGTCCGAGAGGTCGAGGCCACTGCCGGTCAGCCACTCGACCGCAGGGGTCACGCCCATCGCCTCGAGGATCACATCGGCCTCCAGGACAATCCCGTCGCTGAACGCCAGCCGATCGTGGTCGGCGGACAGCACGCCAGCGTTGAGGTGGAACCGCACCCCGTGACTCTCGTGCAGGTCCTGCACCCGATGGGATACAGCAGGGCCGAGCAACCGGACCAACGGGCCGGCCAGGAGGTCGACGACTTCGACGTGAGCGCCGAGCTGGCGGGCGCTCGCGGCAACCTCGCACCCGATCAGCCCCGCACCGACGATGGCGAGCCTCACTCCCGGTCCGAGCAGGGCTCCCAACCCGCGTGCGTCCGACAGGGTGCGCAACACGACACCCGGCTCGCCGGGCAGCCGTCGTGGATGCGCCCCGGTGGCGATCACCAGCTGGTCGAACGTGACGGGGCCGGCCGAGGTCAGCACGGTCTTGTCGGGCAGGGACAGGCCCTCGGCAGCCACCCCGAGGCGGAGTTCCACATCGAGGTCACCGAGCAGGTAGAACGGCTCCTTCTCGCCGCGCAGCACCTGCTTCGACAGCGGCGGCCGGTCGTACGGCCGCTCGGTCTCGTCACCTACCAGGACTATCGACCCGTCGAATCCCCTCTCCCGCAAGCACTCTGCGGTCCGGATCCCAGCCAGTCCGGCGCCGACGATGAGGACGGTCACGCGCCGTAGGACTTGGGCCGTCCGTAGGCGTCAGTCTGGGCCGCGGCCCGCGCGATGAGCCCTGGCATGACCTGGTCCATGTCGGCGACCGACCAAGGGCCCTGCGTTTCGGCAGCCGGGCCGACAGACCAGCCCTCGGCCACCGACACGTGGCCGGCCCGCAGGTTGAAGACCCGGCCGTTCACCGTCGCGAGTGGCGATCCCAACCACACGACGAGGGCGACGATGTTCTCCGGCCCGCCCGGGTTCTTCCAGCCGGTCTCGGCCTCCAGCTCGTCGAGCCGCTCCTTGTAGCCGGTCAGGCCCTCGGTCATCGCGGTCAGCGCCGAGGGGGCGATCGCGTTGGTCAGGACGCCGTACCGCCAGAGCTCTTCGCCCATGATCTGGGTGAGGGCGGCGATGCCGGCCTTTGCGGCGCCGTAGTTGGCCTGGCCAACATTGCCGTAGATGCCCGATGGGCTGCTGGTGTTGACGATGCGGGCCACCCGCTGGTTGCCGTTCTTCGACTGTTCGCGCCAGTAGCTGACGGCGTGCTTGCTCGGGGCGAAGGTGCCGCGCAAGTGCACCTTCATGACGGCGTCCCAGTCGTCGATCGTCATGTTGACGAACATCCGGTCACGCAGGATGCCGGCGTTGTTGACCAGGGTGTCGAGCCCGTCGAAGGAATCCAACGCGGTCTGGATCAGCCGGCCCGCGCCGTCCCAATCGCTGATGTCGTCGGTGTTGACGACGGCCTCGCCGCCAGCGGCCTTGACCTCCTCGACCACCGCGTTGGCTCCGTCGACGCTGACGTCGTTGACGACGACCCGCGCACCCTCCGCCGCGAAGAGCAGCGCCTCGGCGCGACCTATGCCCGCGCCGGCACCGGTGATGACAACGACCCGACCGTCACAGCTGCTCATCGTGTCTTCCCTCGTCTCGGCGTGCGCTGAATCGTAGGAGGCATAACGGAGGTTTGCAGTGCCAACTAGTTGACGTGACCCGTGAGACCTGTCATGGTCTGCACTGCAAACTAGTCGATGGAGTGACCATGAATCGCTTGGACATCGAGGCCAGCGCCGCTCGTGCGACCTACCTGCGGGGGCTCTCGGCGATCCCCCTGGGGCTGTTCTTCCTGGTGCCCCTGGGGCTGTTCAGCCTGCTGGACGCCGGCAATAGTGGGACTGGGCAGTGGTGGCAACTCGCCATCGTTGCTCTGCTTGTCATTCTTGAGGTGGCCATACGCCACTACTACCGGACCCGTTTCGGAGTCGCTCGCCGGGGGCGCGTGTCGTGGCGCCGGGCCGTTCCCAATCTGGTCTTTCCGGTCGTGTTCGTCGGCGGACTGCTGCTGGATATGAGGTTGCACGCCGACGTCGCGTCAGCGCCAACGTGGACGCGTCACCTGAGCGCGACCATGTTGGGTTTTGCCGTGGCCACGCTGCTCTGGCATCGGCTGAATGTCGGATTGCAGGCCCACGACCTTCGGCTGTGGGGAGGCCTCACAGTGCTGGCCATGCTGCCCGTGTGGGGCTGGGGTGGAGAGGACTCAACGATCACGCAGAGCTTCATGCTGTTCGGCGGGGCGCTGGTGCTCGCCGGCCTGCTGGATCATCGGCTGCTGGTCGCCAGCCTGCCGACACAGCTGCCCGATCCCCCACTGGCCGTCCAGGTCACGCCATGACCGCCCTGGAGGACCCCCCCGATCTCGATCGGCTCATCCACGAGCCTGGTCGACTCACGATCCTGACCATCCTTGCGTCCATCAGGGAGGGCGACTTCGTCTTCCTGCAACGCACGACCGGCCTCAGCAAGGGCAACTTGTCCAGCCACCTGTCCAAGCTCGAGGCCGCGGGCTTGGTAGAGATCGAGAAGCGATTTCTGTCCAAAAAGCCCAACACCAACATCTCGATCACGACCGCGGGGCGGCGAGGTGTCACGCGGCACTGGAAGCAGCTCGAGCAGCTGCGCGACATGGACCCGAATACCGACCTGGAGGGCGCATGACCATCGCAACGAAGGTGTGGGTCGGCGCAGCTGCGGGCACCTTCACGCTGCTCGTACTCGCCGCACCAAGCATGATGGAGCCGGCTGAGGCCAGCTTGGGCGCCCGCACGATCGCCCGGGCGACCCCCGCTGAGCTGGAGATGATCCGCTCCGGTCCGATCACGGTGGCGCAGTACAACACCGTGACGGAAGGGCAAGCGGACTGCCTGCGCAAGGCGGGAGCCATCCCGAATCGAACGACTCACGCGGACGGACGGGTGGGGTACGGCGCGACGGTCAGCGGCGAACACATGCCCCAAGGGGTTGACCGGTGCTCCGAGATCGGGGAAGCAGTGCGGGCGACCTACATCTACGACCACGTCGGCTTCTTTTCCTGGACCAGCGCCTATCCAGGGCTGGGAGCGGCAGTGCGCCAGCTCCGCACGCCCTGACTCAGGCTGAGCCGACGACCCCAGCACTGCGCAGCTCTGCCGCGTCGAGGCCCAGGTCGGTGAGGATCTCGTCGGTGTGCTCGCCCCGCAGCGGCGGCTGGCGGTGGATGCCCAGCGGGGTGCGCGAGAGCCGTGGTGCCGGGGCGGGCTGGGTGATGCCCGCCACGGACACGAAGCTGCCGCGGGCCAGCGCCTGGGGGTGCTGCTCGCGCTCAGACCAGTCGAGAACCGGCTGGACGCACGCATCGGTCGCCCCCAGCAGTTCGGCCCATTCGTCACGAGTGCGCGAACGCCACAGCTCGGCCCACTCCTGCTTGTGGGCCGGCCAGTGCTCGCGCGCCGGCTGGACGAGTCGGGCCGGATCGCTGAGGCGGAAGCCGGTCAGTTCGACCAGCTGCGCGTAGAACTGCGGCTCGAGCGCCCCCACCGCGACGAAGCGGCCGTCCGCGCAGGCATAGGTGTCGTACCAGGGCGCGCCAGAGTCCAGCGGGTTGGTGCCACGGCTGGAGGTGTCCCAGACGCCCATCTGGGCCAGCGCGGTGAACATCGTGGTGAGCACCGCGGTCCCCTCGACCATCGCCGCATCCACGACCTGGCCCTTGCCGCTCTGACCGGCCTCGAGCATCGCCGCGAGGATTCCCATGACGAGAAACATCGAGCCGCCGGCGTAGTCACCGAGCAGGTTGAGCGGCGCCACCGGGACCTCCGCCGGCCGCCCGATCGCCCACAGCGCACCACTGAGCGCGATGTAATCGATGTCGTGCCCCGCCACCGAGGCGAGCGGCCCGTCCTGCCCCCAGCCGGTCATCCGCCCGTACACGAGCCGTTCGTTGCGAGCAAAGCAGTCCGCCGGGCCGAGGCCGAGCCGCTCCGCAACACCAGGGCGATATCCCTCGATCAGCGCATCGGCCGTCGCCACCAGCGCCAGCACGACGTCCCGTCCCTGCGGCGACTTGAGGTCAACCGCGATCGAGCGCTTGCCGCGGTTGACGACGTCGAGCCGATCGCCTTCGCCGAGCCGGAGACCACCGGGCACTAACCGGTCGACCCGAATGACGTCGGCGCCGAGATCGGCGAGCAGCATGGCGGCAAAGGGACCGGGACCGAGGCCCGCCAGCTCGATGACGCGGCGGCCAGCCAGCGGTCCAGTGGGGGGATTCACGCCCCAAGCATCCACGAAGGCCCGCTGCTAGCGTCCGCTGGTATGAGGGACCGCGGCAACATCGACGTCGACGCAGCACAGCGAGCTGTCCGCGATCTGCTCGTCAGCCTCGGCTACGACCCCGCCGACCCGCACCTCGCACAGACGCCGCAACGGGTGGCCAAGGCCTACGAGGAGCTGCTCAGCCCGGCGCCGGTCGACCCCACGACCTTTCCCAACGACGAGATGTACGACGAACTCGTGCTGGTGCGGGACATTCCCTTCCACAGCCTGTGCGAGCACCACCTGCTGCCGTTTGTCGGGAAGGCCCACCTCGCGTACCTGCCACGCGACCGGATCCTCGGCCTGTCGAAGCTGGCCAGGGTGGTGGAGCATTTCAGCCGCGACCTGCAGGTGCAGGAGCGGATGACCCAGCAGATCGCCGGCTGGCTCGAGGAGCAGCTCGCGCCGCGCGGCGTCGGTGTGGTGCTGGAGGCAGAGCACATGTGCATGCGGCTGCGTGGCGTGCGCGCGCCGGGCACGATGACCGTGACAAGCGCGCTCAGGGGGGCGCTGCGCAACGACGCGCGCACCCGAGGAGAGTTCCTCGGGTTGGTGCGCTGACTACTTGCGGCTGAACAGGCCGCGCTTCTCTGGGGTCGCGGCACGGGCCGCCTCGAGCCGCTCGACCCGGGCGGACAGCTTGGTGAGCTGGTCCTCGAGCGCGGTGACCCGAGCACCGTCGATCGCCACGACGGGAGGTGCCGAGACCGGCTCCTCTCGGCGGAGCGACGGCCGGGAGCTCTCCGCGGGCGGGTTGACCGAGCGCGTGGCCGGAGGCGCCGCGAATCGGGACTCCTGGGGAGCTGATCGCTGGGCGGCCTTCTTGGCCGGCGCCTTTCTGACAGCAGCCTTCTTCTTGGCTGGCGCCTTCTTGGCAGCAGCCCTCTTCTTGGCTGGGGCCTTCTTGGCGGCTGGCTTCACCGAAGCACCGCCGTGGGCCTTGGAGTAGGCAGCGAGCAGGTCGGGGGACAGCCGGCCTCGCTCGCCCACCTCCAGGCCCTGGCTACGCGCCCACTGGCGCACGTCGGAACTGGTCGGGGCAGTCTTTGTCATGGGCCCACCCTACCGCCCGAAATGCCCTTTGCGCGTGTGGAAGAAATCACCTGATATCCAGGGTTGCTGGGAATGCGGCACCATCAGGCCATGACTGACACTCCCGCCATCGCCATTCCCGCTGACTGGGCGACCCTGGCCGGGGGTGGCCGGATGCCCCTTTTCGGGTTCGGGACCTGGCAGCTGAGCGGTCAAGAGGCGCAGGATGCAACGGCTTTCGCGCTGAGCGTGGGATATCGCCACCTGGACACCGCGACCATGTACGGGAACGAGCAGGAGGTCGGCGCGGCCATCGTGGCGAGCGGGATCGCCCGCGACCAGGTGTTCGTCACGACCAAGCTGCCGCCGGATCGCGACGGCGACGAGCGCCCCGTCCTCCAGCAGAGCCTGGAGCTGCTCGGCCTCGCCCACGTGGACCTGTGGCTGATCCACTGGCCGCCGTCGGCCGGCGTACCGATGTGGAAGGAGTTTTTGGCCGCGCAGGCCGAGGGTCTGGTTCGGGATGTGGGGGTGAGCAACTACTCGCTCGCGCAGCTCGACGAGTTGGCAGCGGCCACGGGAACGATGCCGGCTGTCAACCAGATCCGCTGGAGCCCGCTGCTGTTTGACCGCGAGGTGCTCGACGGACATCGCAGCCGGGGCGTGGTCCTGGAGGGCTACAGCGCGCTGCGTGGTGGCACGCTCACCCATCCGGTGATCGAGGCGATAGCCCAGGACCTGGGGCAGACCGCTGCGCAGGTCCTCGTGCGCTGGCACCTGCAGCACCAGGTGGTCGTTATCCCGAAGTCAGCTCAGCCGGAGCGGATTGTGGCGAACGCCGACGTGACCGGGTTCGAGCTCTCACCTGCGCAGATGGCCCAACTGGATGGGCTCGGCGGCTCTGGGTGACCACGACGTGGAACGGGCGACCTCCCACCACAGGACAGCTTGAGCACCTGGCTTTCCACGGCTACGGGTGCTTCACCACGTTTCAGGTGCGGCGGCGGGCCGTGCGCGGCCTGGCGCTACACCTCGAACGGCTCAGGTCGAACGGCATCGAGTTGTTCGGGCAAGCGCCCGCCGACGTTCCGGAGCTGCTCGCCCGCGCAGTCCCGGGCGACGACGCCTGCACGGTTCGAATAGCCCTCGTAAGCGAGGACCCTGCGCTACTCGCCGGTTCGCCCGTCGCACCCGATGTGGTGGTGTGGACCGGCCCGCCTCGGGACGCGCCAGGCACGCCGATGAGGGTGCGCACCGCGGTCTACGAGCGGGAGTCGCCGCACCTCAAGCACCGGGCCACCCACGGGCTGCTGCTCGAGACCCGTAAGGCACGGGCCAAGGGATTCGACGACGTGCTGTTCGTCAACCGCAGCGGAAACGTGTCCGAAGGAGCCACCTGGAACCTGCTACTGCACGACGGCGACACCTGGGTCTGGCCGGAAGCCGATGTCCTTCCAGGTGTCACCCAGCAACTGGTGCGCCGAGCGATGCCCGACTCCGTCCACCGGCCGGTTCCCCTCGGTCAGCTGCCAGAGCACGTCGCCGCCTTTGCCCTCAACTCCTCCACCCCTGGACGGCCACTAGCGGCGGTGGACGAGCACGGGTTCGCCGGCGACAGCGCCTTGGCGGTCATGCTCGAGGACCTCTGGTCGAGCAACTCGCCCGAGCACCTCTGAACACCTTCCGCCGGGTAGGTTGAGGACGTGTCAGCGTTCCGCTACGAGGGCTTCGACCTCGCTCCTGATGGCCAGCTGACCTGCCGCTACTCCCTCGGCGGCCGGGATTTCACCGAGCGGGTCAGCTTCGGCACCGGCAGCCCCGACCCGGCGGCCCAGGCAGCCGCGCGTTGGGTCTTCCTGCTCGCCGGCATCAGCTACTACAAGACCGGCGCACCACCTTTGATCGACCTCGGCGAAACGGCCGTCAGCGACGGCGAGCGGGACTTCCTACGCACCTACTACGTCGAAGGCCTGGGCGAGTTCGCCCACAAGAACGCCCTCGACCTGCAGAACCTGCAGATCGAGGGGCCGGGCATTTCTCACACACCGGTCATCGTGTCGAGCTCGGACCGGCCGCTGATCCCCTTCGGCGGCGGCATCGACTCGGTGGTCGTGGTCGAGGCCACCCGAAAGCGCCACCCCGACAGTGCGCTGTTCATCGCGAGCCGCGCCGGCGACCACTTCGAGGCGATCGAGAAGGCCGCTGCTGTCACCGGCTTGCCGATCCGCCGGGCCGACCGCGAAATCGACGGCCAGGTCCTGCGCTCGCGGGAGCTCGGTTTCCTGAACGGCCATGTGCCGGTCACCGGCATCCTGTCGGCGATGGCCATCACCGCAGCAGTTCTCGACGACCGTGACGCCGTCGTCATGTCCAACGAGTGGTCGGCCAGCTCGGGCACGGTCGAGGTCGGCGGCCGCACGATCAATCACCAGTGGTCCAAGAGCCTCGAGTTCGAAGCCGGCTTCCGCGCGGCGCTCGCCGAGACCCTTGTCGGCGTGGACTACTTCTCGGCACTGCGTCCCTACAGCGAGCTGTGGGTGGCCCAGCGCTTTGCCGGCCTCAGCGACTACCACCCGGTGTTTCGCAGCTGCAACCGCTCCTTCCACCTCGACCCGGCCGTCCGCCTCGACCACTGGTGCGGCGAGTGCGACAAGTGCTGTTTCATCGACCTGATCCTGTCGCCGTTTCTGGACCGCACGATGCTGGAACAGGTCTTCGGGGGAGCTGAGCCGCTGGCCAAGCAGGAGCTCGAACCGCGCTTCGTGTCGCTGCTCGGCGACTCGGCGGAGACCAAGCCCTTCGAGTGCGTCGGCGACGCCGGTGAGTGCCGGGCTGCGGTGCTGCTCGCCGCTGCCCGGCCAGATCGAGCGATCGACTCGCTTCTGCAGCGACTCGCCCACCTGGTCCGGACCGACGGTCGGGCCGTGCCCGACGTCAAGCGACTGCTCCGACCGATGGGGGCCCACTTCATCGACGCACGCCATGCCGAGCCCGATCTCCTGGGCTGACCTGCGCGGTCGTCGCGTAGGTCTGTGGGGACTCGGCGTCGAGGGGCAGGCCACCCTGCGCGCCCTGCAAGACCGAGGAATCGAGCCGCTCCAGGTCGATGGCGTCGAGGCTTTCGAGGAGGCCTTCGAACAGCTGGCGCGCTGCGATGTCGTGGTCAAGAGCCCCGGCATCAGCAGGTACGGCGACCAGTGCCGCCGGCTGGCTGCCGCCGGGCCGCTGGTCGTCGGGGGCCTGGGGCTGTGGCTGGCGGGCACCGACCGTTCGCGGGTCCTGTGCATCACGGGAACAAAGGGCAAGAGCACGACGACGTCGATCGCCGGCGGCATCCTGACCGGGCTCGGGGAGAGCCATGTGATCGGGGGCAACCTCGGTGTCCCGCCGTGGGATCCCGCCGTGCCGCAGGACGTCGGCTGGTGGGTGATCGAGACCTCGAGCTACCAAGCTCTCGATGTGGAGGTCGGCCCGAAGGTGGTCGCCGTCACGTCGCTCAGCGAGGACCACCTGCCGTGGCACGACGGCAGCGCCGAGACCTACTTCCGGGACAAGCTCTCGCTGTGCACGCGGCCCGGCGTGGAGGTCGTGGTAGCGGACGGCGGCGACCCGCTCCTGCGCGAGCACCTGCCGGCCCGCGACATCGACTGGGTGGAGCGCGCAGCGGGTCGGTGGTGCGAAGGCGGCCAGCTGCTGGGTGAGCACAACCGTCGCAACGCCGAGATAGCCCGGCGCGGCCTGAAGGCGCTCGGGGTCCCCGGCGTCGACGACGAAGCGCGGCTCACCGAGGCGTTTGCCGCATTCACACCGCTGCCGCACCGGCTGACCCCTGTCGCCGAAGTGGACGAGGTGCTGTTCGTCGACGACAGCATCAGCACCAATGCGCTCTCGGCACTGGCTGCCGTGGCCAGCTTCCCCGGGCGACGGGTGGCGCTGCTGGTGGGCGGGCTGGACCGCGACATCGACTACCAGCCCTTGGCCGATGGACTCGCCGGCCGCCCCGATCTGCTGGTGCTGACGCTGCCCAGCAACGGACAACGGATCGGCCGGTTACTGGCGCCGATTGCCGCCATACGCGACTGTGAGTCCCTCGAGCAAGCCGTGCAGGAAGGCCACGCATGGGCGGGTGCCGGTGGCGTCGTGCTGCTGTCACCGGCCGCTGCCAGCTTCGACAACTACGCCGACTATCGGGAAAGGGGTGCTGCGTTCCAGGCGGCGGTGAGCAGGCTGGGGTCATAGGCGGCAGCCGTTGCCCCTGGCGGAGCGAGCCCGGTCAGCCGCTGAACTCCCAGTGCCATGCCTCGGGCTTGCTACCGGACGGCTCAGCCCACGAGGGGTGGAAGAAGCCGAACTTGCCGGCGTTGGCCTTCATCCAGTTGTAGGCCGATGAGCCGAAGTTCTGGACACCGCCGCAGAGGTCGACGGCTTTGCCCCAACCGTGCTCGCTGCGACCAGGCACGGCGGCCAGACCCGGCTTGCGGCGGTAAACGCTGACCTGCTCGCTGTAGGAGCGGTAGGAGTCGGTGACGCAGAGCGGCCCGCCCCTCGTGCGGGCGTGGTACTGGCTCATCTTGTTGAACCAGGGCGCGGCGTCATAGCGCAACCGCTCGCCCGGAGCCATCCAGAGCGGGCACAGCGACGCGGGGTCTAGGTTGCCGTTCTGCTGGTTGGCAGTCGATCGGCCGGTGCAGGCCGGTCCGCCGGAGAAGCTGTAACGCGGCGCCGTCGCCCGATTGCGAGCGGCTCTGGCCTTGGCAGCTCTGGCCGCCCTCTCCCCGCGGGCGCGTTGCAGGGCGTTCTCTGCTGCTGACAGCTGATCGGCAGTGCGCTGGGCCAGCGCGTTGAGGTCACGGAGTCGGGCGGCAGACCGGGAAGCGAGCAGCTCGGCCTCTGCAGTGAGCTGCTGAGCGACCCGCTCCTCCTGCTGCAGCCGCACGCGGGCAGTCTGCGCCCTGGCGATGATCTGGCCGTCGCCGCCGGCGGCCTGGTTGAGAGCCCCACGAATCTGCAGGGCCTCGATGATCTCGTCCGGCCCCTTGGAGAAGGCCAGGTTGACCCCGGTCGGGGCCGGCGACATGTAGAGCCGGCGGGCAACCGCGGTCACCCGCGCCTGACCAGCTGCGGCGTTGTGCTCAGCGGCCTTGATGTGCCCACGGGTGTTGAGCAGTCGCAGGTTCACCCGCTTAAGGCTGGCCCGGTCGGCCTCCCAGCGGCGGGTGCCCGCTTCGAGCTGGTCGGCCGTCCGGCGTACCAGGTCCTGGAGCTTGTCGACCCGAGCCTCTGCGGCACTCACCTCGTCTGCCCGTGCCGGGGAGGGGACGGCGAGAACGGTGAGACCCATGGCCACCACGAGGACGGCGCGGGTGAGGGCCCTAGCTGACACGGCCGAACACCAACGTTCTGCCGGACAGCGACTGCTTGCGCACGACATCGCCGGTCTGGGTCGCCGCCCACATCTGGTTGTTGCCCGCGAAGATGCCCACGTGCCTGATCCTGCCGTCTCTGATCGTGAAGACCAAGTCACCGAGCGCGATCTGTGCACGGGAGATGTGCCGAACGCCGCGTGCGTTGTACTGCGAGGCGCTCGAGTGCGGCAGCGATCGGCCGAGCCGGCCGAAGACGTACATCGTGAAGCCGGAGCAGTCGAAGCGCGACGGCCCGGCCGCGCCGTACCGGTAGGGAGCGTTGTAGTGGCGGCTGGCCTCGGCGACCGCCCGCTGGCCGAGGGTGGGCGCGGCATCGGCCGGCCGGGCAACCACGACAAGGGACAGCAGAGCGAGCAGGACCAGCAGAACGCGCCCACGAACGAGCACAGGTGAAGACAGCATGCGAGAAAGAGCCTCTCCGCACGCCTACGAGGTCAGCTGTCGGGTTCGGGCGCGGTAGTCGCCCGGCCTGCATTCGCAGGCTTCACCCCGAGGAGCCCTCACGGGCCCCGTGAACCTTGGGTCCCCCGCTCCTGCCCGGTTGCGGTGCTCGGCCCCTCCTGCGTGCAGAGAGGTCGATGTGTGCGTCGGCGTGGGCAGGACTCGGCGAGCCACCTCGGCACACCTACTTTGGGATAAGCAGGCGACTCCACGGTAACAACCCGGTCGGGTTGGTACAAGGAACGAGCGCATCGCGTGCGTCACTACCCTCGAATCTCCGTCGCGGTGCGAGTGCACGGCCCTTACTCCGACCATGCCCCTCGCGATGCCTGAGCCTTTCCAAGCTCCGGCACACCATCGAGGAGCGGTACGTCACCCGGAGTGCGCTGGCAGCGGCCTTCGCGAAGACCTACGTCGAGCAGCTGTTGGACCAGGCCGCTGTCGTCACCTGAGCTAGCGCTGGTCAGACCTTCTTGTAGCGGTAGGAGTAGACCAGCTTCGCTTCGAAGCTGCCGGCCAGGTTGCACGGCAGGATGTTGATCTTGCCGGCACGCTTCATCTTGAAGCTGTTTGCTTCGGTCTTGGGGGGGGTGGCATCCGCGGTGGCGATGACACGTCCGGCCGCATCGGTGATCATCAGGCTCCACTCGCCGGTGAAGCCGCTGATCGCCACGGTGACCGTGCCGGAACCGGGGATGTTCACCGCGACGGGCTTCTCCGCTGGCAATCGGCCCTTGCAGTGCTCCGGGCCAAGGAAGAACGCCGTTGGGTCTGGGGTCTGGTCTACGAAGGTCCTCGTCTTGCTGAACCCAGCCGGCACGGCTGCTGAGGCCGTCGGCAACGAGACAACGCCAACTGCGAAGATCGCACCGACGATCAGCGGGGTCTGGTAGCGCATTGAGGCTGCTCCTGGGTACGGACGATGTCGCTCTAATCCCCACATTCGCCGTGCCGGAGGATCCTCCTGCGTCGTGCCAGTCAGGACCTTCCAGAGTCAGCGGAAGGAGATCGAACCCGTGGTGGGCATCAGGAGCACCCAGATCGGTCCGGCCGGCAGCACGATGTCCCGTCCCCGCCGGTCAAGGAAACGCGTCGGGCCAAAGCCCTTGCGCTTCCAGGTGCCGGTGATGCTGCCGCCCTTGCGCAGCACGGTGACCCTCCCGCTGCCCGTGGTGATGGTGCGCGGTGTGGTGAAGCCGTTGACGTCCTTGAAGCCGCTGCCCTTGATGACGACGCGCTGCACGATCACCGTCGCCGGCGCTGCCCCTCTGGTGGGCACACCGTTCTGGGAGATCGCGTAGGTACCTTTCGCGGCGTTGTAGACCATGCCCACCCGGGTCTGACCTGAGAAGGCAACGGTGGCGCGAGACGCCGCCTCCCCGCCGAGGGGAGTGCCAAACCGCAGGCCGATGTCCCGGGGGCCGTTTCCCGGACGGCGAGAAGCCAGCGTGCTGGGAACGGCGAAGAAGTTGCGAGCATCAGCCCGCTGAGCGCCGAGCCGGTAGGCGCTGGGGATCTCGTCATAGGAGGCGTCGATCAGCCAGCCCCGCTTAGCTGCTCTGCTGAAGATGGACAGCACGCCTGGTTGCCCGCCACTGAAGCCCAGCGGGATCTTGCCGAACGCGCGAAGGATCTCGATGTCGGACCCGCGGGCGCTGCGGATCGGCCCAACCTCGCCCGCTCCCGCAAGGTCGCTCTCGTAGATGGCGAGGAACCGGGTGAGGCCGCCCTCGACGATCTCCTGGTAGACGATTGCCGCCCGACCAAGCCCTTGGTGGAAGCGCCGGGCCAAGGGGGCGTTGTCGATCTTGATCGCTACCAACGACTTGCGGCCGATACTGGTGGACCCCGTCAGGAAGTCGGTCGGCACCGGGGTGGGCGAGGGCGTGGCGGAGGGCGTGGCGGAGGGTGTGGGGCTAGGCGCCGCATTCTTGCTCCCGCCGCTACAGGACACGAGAAGCACACCGGCGATGAGCACGCTGACAGGGGCAGGGGCACGCATCCGGACAGCCTATGGCGACCGCTGGCCGGCACGGGTCATCACGAGGGCGTGTCGGGATCAGCCAGCCCCGCTGGCCCGTGAGTTCGTTGGTGCACCCGAAGGGATTCGAACCCCTAACCTCTTGATCCGTAGTCAAGTGCTCTATCCGTTGAGCTACGGGTGCGAGTTGCTCTGAGAACAACGTGGACGAGCATACCGGTCGGCCGGCCGAGTACTGCCAGCCCGAACGGGGACCCGGACAGCCGACAAGCGACCGGGTGCCGATTGGACGGTCTGTGGCTGACGGTCTCCCCGGTCGTTGCCGGCTCCCACCACAGGAGGCGTCTACCTGGCGATCACGCAGCCCGTGCTGGCGCCGACGGCCTTGAGGCCGCTCTTGTCGCCACTGCCCCAGCTGGCGTAGGTGGAAGAGTTGAGAGTTCCGTACATCACCTGAAGCGACTCCCCGGTGTGACCCAGGCCGATCGCGTGGGCCAGCTCGTGCATCAGGAGGGCACCGCGGGTGGTGCCGCGGGCGAAGCCGGGGGTGAGCTTGGCCGCCGTGTCGATGATCACGAAGCCCTTGGTGATCTTCCAGGTCCAGGTGCTGCCGTTAACGCTGGTGCCGGTCGACCTCCAGCCACCCTCACCGATCGCGCCGCTGCCGAGCAGGTCGGTCTGCGATCGCGACGCCCAGGAGATGACGAGTTCCGAAGGGTAGGAGCCGGAGTTGCTGGACCGGGGGATGAAGGACGTCGTGCCGTCGTAGACGAACGACAGGCCGGTCGCCGCACCGAGCGACTTGACCGCAGCGAGCGTGTCCTGCAGCGCGTAGATGCCGCCGCCAGTCGGGTTCACCCGGAAGTGGATCGCCCCGTCACAGGGGTTCCACCGGGTCACCGTGCTGTTCGCGTTCCGGTACAGCGAGAAGGCGCTCGCGATACCCCGGCTGGAGCTGCTGGGCGGGGCAGCCACGTATCCGCACCTTGGGGTGACGGAGGTGCTGACGACGAGCAGGTCGTTCAGCCGCAAGGCCACCTTGCTGGTCTTCAGGTTTGCGACGGCCGTGCTAGCTGCGAAGACGCCTGTGCTGCCGGTCGTTGCGTAGCCGGAGCGGGTGGTCACGCCGTTGACGATCGTGGCGAAGCGGTAGGTCTTGTAGGCCACCTTCTGCGACCGCATCATGACGCGCGCCGTGGTGGAGGTGGGGCAGTAGGCCGACGCGGCCACGACGGCGGAGCTGTGGACTGAGCGCGACTCGCGGCTCATGGCCTGCGTCGGTGCGGGCGAGATGACCGCGTTTGCGGCAATCGCCGCAAACGCCCCGACGAGCCCGGCTACGAGGACAGCTGCGGGCCGGGATGTCGACGGGTTCATACCTATCTCGTCGCCATCTGGAAGCACCGGATGAAACACGATCGGGTGAACAGTCGCGCTTTAGAGGAACTCCAGGCGCAGGGAGTCGGTGACCGGATGTGCCTGGCAGGTAAGGAAAACGCCGGCCGCTAGTTCGTCGGGCTCGAGCGCGTAGTTGGTCTCCATCTCGATCTCGCCCTCAAGGACGCGGGCCCGGCAGGTACCGCACACGCCACCGCGACAGGCATAGGGGGCATCAGCTCGAACGGCCAGCACCGCGTCAAGGACCTTGCCGTCCTTGCTCATCGACAAGGTGCTGGTGCGGCCGTGCAGGACGGCGGTCACGGTGGCCTCACCGGCTTCCCCGGCCGGACGGGGAGGCCGCGGCGGCGGGGCGTCGGCATGAAAGAGCTCGACGTGCACGTCGGTGGCGCCGGCCTCGGTGAGCACCTCGCGGGCTTCGGTGACCATCCCAAACGGACCGCAGAGGTACCAGGAGTCGATGCTCTCGACCGGCACCAGCGACTGCAGCAGACGGCTGAGTCGCGCCCGGTCCAGCCGTCCGGAGAGCAGTTCGGACTCCTGCTCTTCGCGGGAGAGCACGTGCAGCAGCTGGAACCTGGTCTGAAACCGGTCTTTCAGGTCAGCGAGGTCCTCCAGGAACATCACGTCACGAGACGTCCGATTTCCCAGTATTAGCACCACTTCGCTCTGCGGCTCGAGTTCCAGGGCGGTCGCCGCGATCGCCACCATCGGCGTCACCCCGCTGCCAGCCGCGATCAGGCCGTAGCGCTTGCGGTTGTCAGGTGAGAGAGCTGGCCCGAAGCGGCCGGCGGGGGGCAGCACCTCTAGGACCTCACCCGCACGCAGCTCATCGACGAGCCAGCCCGACACCACACCGCCGTCGAGCCGCTTCACCCCGACCCGTAGCGGCCCGGTGAGGGCGCTCGCGCACACCGAGTAGGTCCGGCGCAGGTCCTCCCCCTCCACCACCCGCCGCAGCGTGAGGTGCTGACCTGGCTGGAAGCAGAACACCTCTGCGAGCTCCGCAGGGACGTCGAAGGTGATGGCGACCGAGTCGTCAGTCAGCGGTTCGACCGCCGCCACCGTGAGCCGATGGAAGCCACTGGGGTCGCTCACTAGTGGTCCTTGAAGTGGTCGAACGGCTCGCGGCAGCTGCGGCAGCGCCACATGCTCTTGCACGACGTCGAAGAGAACCGGGACAGCTGCTCGGTGTCCCGCGACCGGCACTGCGGACACGCCAGCCCGCCGAGCACGACATCAACAGGGCCGGTACGGCGGGGAGGAGCGATGCCGTAGGCCTCGAGCTTGGACCGCCCCTCAGCCGTCATCCAGTCGGTCGTCCATGCCGGCGACAGCACCATCGCCACGGACACGTCCTGCCAGCCATGCCGGTGCAGCACCGCAGTGATGTCTGACCGGATCTCCTCCATCGCCGGGCAGCCCGAGTAGGTGGGGGTGATCGTGACGACGACCTGACCTCCGGCCACGCTGACGTCGCGAAGGATCCCAAGGTCCTCGATGGTCAGCACCGGGATCTCCGGGTCGCAGACCTCGGCGAGCGCAGCCCGCACGTCGGCGACGGTCACCAAGACGCCCCTGGGTGCGAGCGGTGCACGTGCTGCAGCTCGGCGAGCAGGTAGCCGAACGTCTCGGTGTGCCGGCCCGCCCTGCCCCCGGTGGGCCGCCAGTCAGACGACGGCAGCTCGAGGGTGGCCTCCTTCACGACACCCGACACGGTGGCCAGCCACGCTTGCTCCAAAACTGACGGGTCAGCGGCAACACCGGCACGAACCAAGTCCTCCAGTACGGCATCGACCTCGAACAGCTCGAAGGCGTAGGGCCAGACCTCGTCCAGCCCGACCTGCATCCGCGTGTGCGACTCGTGCGTCCCGTCCCCGAGCCGGATCACCCAGGACGAGGCGTGGTCGAGGTGGTAGGCCACCTCCTTCACCGCCTTGCCCGCGATCCCGGCGAGCGTCTCGTCGGCGGAGGAGGACAGCGCCTCCCACAGCGGCAGTTGGTAGGCCGCGACCAGCAGCTGGCGGGCCATGGTGCGGCCGAAGTCGCCGTTGTCCAGCTCCATCAGCAGCGCGTTCGTGAACTCCCGCTCGTCCCTAAGGAAGGCCAGCGTGTCCTCGTCACGACCATCGAAGCTGCCGCCGTACGTCAGGAGGGTTCGGGCGGCGCCGAGCTGGTCGAGGGCGATGTTGAGCAGCGCGACGTCTTCTTCGAGCTCGGGTGCGCGGGCGGCCCACTCGCAGAGCCGCTGCCCGAGGATCAGGCAATCGTCCCCGAGCCGAATCGCATAGGTCGCAGTACTCACAGGTGGGTGAGGCCTTCGGGCACGTCGTAGAAGGTCGGGTGGCGATAGACCTTGTCGCCTGCCGGGTCGAAGAAGGCGTCCTTCTCATCGGGGCTCGACGCGACGATGTCGGCAGCAGGCACGACCCAGATCGAGACGCCCTCCTGCCGGCGGGTGTAGAGGTCGCGGGCGTTGCGCAGCGCGAGGTGCGCGTCAGCCGCATGGAGTGACCCGACGTGGGTGTGGGACAGGCCGCGTTTGCTCCGGACGAACACCTCCCAGAGCACTACGCCACCTGCTCGGACTGCTTCGCGGCGTAGGCAGCGGCAGCCTCGCGGACCCAGGCCCCGTCCTCGTGCGCCGCGACCCGGAACGCCATCCGCTGCCGGTTGCACGGGCCGTTGCCCTTCATGACCTCGAAGAACTCGGTCCAGTCGATCTCGCCGAAGCAGTGGTGGTCCCCACCCCAGGAGAGCGCCGGGTCCGGGATGGTCAGCCCGAGATACTCCGCCTGCGGCACGGTCGCGTCCACGAACCGCTGCCGCAGCTCGTCGTTGCTGAACCGCTTGATGCCCCAGGCCATCGACTGCGCGCTGTTGGGGCTCTCGGTGTCCGAGGGGCCGAACATCATTAGGGCCGGCCACCACCAGCGGTCGAGCGCCTCCTGCGCCATCACCCGCTGGGCCGGCGTGCCGTTCGAGAGCACCGTCATCGCCTCGAAGCCCTGCCGCTGGTGGAAGCTCTCCTCCTTGCAGACCCGGGTCATCGCGCGGGCGTAGGGGCCGTAGGAGCAGCGGGTCAGCGGGACCTGGTTCATGATCGCTGCGCCGTCGACCAGCCAGCCGATGGCGGCCACGTCGGCCCAGGAGGTGGCCGGGTAGTTGAAGATCGTGGAGTACTTCTGGCGGCCGCTGTGCAGCAGGTCCATCAGGTCGTCGCGATCGACCCCGAGGGTCTCGGCCGCGCTGTAGAGGTAGAGCCCGTGGCCGGCCTCGTCCTGCACCTTCGCGACCAGGATCGCCTTGCGCCGCAGCGACGGGGCGCGGGTGATCCAGTTGCCCTCCGGCTGCATGCCGATGATCTCGGAGTGCGCGTGCTGGGCGATCTGCCGGATCAGCGTCTTGCGGTAGCCCTCGGGCATCTCATCCCGCGGCTCGATTCGCCCGTCGGCGTCGATGACCTCCTGGAACCCCATGCGCTTCTCCCGTTGATAACCGAACGCTCGTTCAGATAATCTCGCGGTGGCGAGCCCTCGTCAAGGGAAGGCTAGGTTCCTGACGTGACCACAGCTCCGGTGCGCCGCGGGGTAGGACGGCCGGCGCGCTACCAGCCCGACGAGCTGCTCGCGCTGGTGACGGCGGAGTTCATCGCTCGCGGCTACGACGCGACCTCCATGGAGGACCTGGCCCGCGCCACCGGCCTCACCAAGAGCTCGATCTACCACCACGTCTCGGGTAAGGAGGAGCTGCTCCGGCTCGCGGTCGCCAAGGCCGTCAACGCCCTGTTCGCCGTCCTCGACGAGCAGGAAGCGACAACCGGGCCCGCCGTACGGCGACTGGAGCACGTGGTCCGGCGCAGCGCGCAGGTGCTGGTCGAGCAACTGCCCTACGTCACCCTGCTGCTGCGGGTCCGTGGCAACACCGAGGCCGAGCGCTGGGCGCTGGAGCGTCGGCGGGGGCTCGACGCCCGGCTGGCAGCCTTGGTGCGCGCTGCCATCGACGAGGGGGACGTGCGTGCCGACCTCGACCCACGGCTGGTCGCGCGACTGATGTTCGGCATGGTCAACAGCGTGGTCGAGTGGTACCGACCCGAAGGCACGACCAAGGACACCGATGTGGCCGACGCCTTGGTGGCGCTGGCCTTCGAGGGGTTGAAGGAGAAGTAGTGCAGAGCTATGTAGCCGGTCGGTGGGTCACCCCTGAGGACGAGGGCGCGCCCGTCCTGCACGCCGCGACCGGCGAGGAGGTCGCGCGAATCTCGCAGCGGCCGGTCCCGGTGGCTGAGGCACTGGCCCACGGCCGGAGCCGTGGTGCCGAGCTCCGCGCGATGACCTTCCACGAGCGGGCCGCCATCCTTAAGCAGCTCGGGCTCTACCTGATGGAGCGCAAGGAGGAGCTCTACGAGCTGTCCTACGCGACCGGCTCGACGCTGCGCGATTCGGGCATCGACGTGGACGGCGGGTTCGGGACGCTGCTGGCGTACGCCAGTAAAGGCAGGCGCGAGTTGCCGGCCGGGTCGGTCTACTCCGACGGCCTCCCTGAGCCGCTCGGCCGCGGCGGCACCTTCCTGGGTCAGCACATCTACACCCCGCTGCGGGGAGTGGCGCTGCAGGTCAACGCCTACAACTTCCCGGTCTGGGGGATGCTCGAGAAGCTCGCCCCTGCCTTCCTCGCCGGGCTGCCGTCGATCGCCAAGCCGGCATCGCAGACCGCCTACGTGACCGAGGCGTGCGTCCGGCAGATCGTCGAGAGCGGGCTGCTGCCCGACGGGGCGCTGCAGCTGCTGATCGGCGGCACCGACGGCCTGCTCGACGGCCTGACCGGCCAGGACCTGCTGAGCTTCACCGGCTCGGCTGCCACCGCAGCCAAGCTCCGGGCGCACCCGGCCGTCATCAACAACGCGGTGCGGTTCAACGGCGAGGCCGACTCGCTCAACGCCTGCGTGCTGGGCCTCGACGGCAAGCCCGGCACCGAGGAGTTCGACCTGTTCGTCCGCGAGGTGGTGCGCGAGATGACTGCCAAGGCCGGCCAGAAGTGCACCGCCATCCGTCGGGCGTTCGTGCCCCGCGAGTTCCTGCCCGACGTGGCCGATGCGCTGCACGCAAAGCTGTCGGCGATCACCGTCGGCGACCCGCGCGACCCCGACACCCGCATGGGTCCGCTGGTCAGCAGCGGCCAGGCTGACGACGTCCGGGCGGCCATCAAGCGCATCGGTGGCGACACCGTCCTCGCCGGGGCGGGCGAAGGCGCCTTCCTGTCGCCGGTCCTGCTGCGGCACGACGACGCCGCCGTCGATGCGGTGCACGACGTCGAGGCCTTCGGGCCGGTCTGCACCCTGCTGCCGTTCGAGCGGGTCGAGGACCTGCCTGACCTGCTGGCCCGCGGCCAGGGCAGCCTGGTCGCCACTGTCGTCAGCCACGAAATGGCGTTCGTCCGTGAGGTGGTCCTCGGGGCCGCGGCTTTCCACGGCCGGATCCATGTGCTCGACCGCGACGACGCCAAAGAGTCGACCGGCCACGGCTCACCGCTGGCGGTGCTCGTGCACGGTGGCCCTGGGCGGGCCGGTGGCGGTGAGGAGCTCGGTGGCATCCGCGGGGTCCTCCACCACATGCAACGCACCGCGGTGCAGGCCACTCCCGCTGTGCTGCAGGCGATCACGGGTTCCTACGTGCGGGGGGCCGCGCGGGTCGAGGACGGCACCCACCCCTTCCGCAAGTCCCTCAACGAGCTGACTGTCGGCGACACCGTCGTGACCGGCCAGCGCGAGGTCACCCTCGCCGACATCGACCACTTCGCGGAGTTCACCGGCGACACGTTCTACGCCCACACCGACCCGGAGGCGGCGGCGGCCAATCCGTTGTTCGGCGGCATCGTCGCGCACGGCTACCTGATCCTGTCGCTGGCCGCTGGCCTGTTCGTCGACCCCGCACCGGGGCCGGTGCTGGCCAACACCGGGCTCGACCGGTTGCGGTTCACCATGCCGGTCAAGCCGGGCGACGTGATCCGGGCCGTGCTGACCTGCGCGTCGAAGACCCCGCGCACGCCGGAGCAGGGCGAGGTGCGTTGGGACGTTCAGGTGCTCAACCAGGACGACACAGTGGTGGCCAGCTACGAGCTGCTGACGATGGTCTCCACCTAAAGCTGGCCTAGGTCCGGTACCAGCGGGCCAGCTTGCCGTCACGCGAGACCGCCCGCAGCCGGTCCTCCGCCGCCGACCGGCTCTCACTCGTCGCCACGACCAGCAGCTGGTCGCCGCGCTCCAGCCGGTAGCCACCGTCGGGCACGACCCCCTCGCCGCCCCGCACCACGAGGGACAGCACGGCCCCGTGCGGCAGGCGGAGCTCGTCGACGTACACGCCATGGAGTTGTGAGCCGGGGCGGACGAGGACCTGCAGGAGGTCGGCGCCGGCCGTCTCGAGCGGCGCTGCCTCGATCTCCAGGTCACGGGCTTCGAGGTCCTCGATCACGCCGAGCCGCTTGCCGAGCCACGGCAGCGTCGGCGCTTGGATGAGGGTGAACACGACGACGAGGACGAAGACGACGTCGAGCACATCGGTCGCGTCGGGCACGCCCGCGGTCACGGGGACGATGGCGAGCACGATGGGGACGGCGCCCCGCAAGCCGGCCCAGGCAAGGAACACCTGATGCCGCCAGGGCATCCGGAACGGTGCCGTCGACACCAGCACCGCTAGCGGTCGCCCGATGAACACGACCGCACCCCCGACGAGCAGAGCCGCGGGTACGGCGTCCACGAGCCGCGAGACGTCTGCCAACAGGCCCAGCAGGACGAACAGGCAGAGCTCGGCCAGCAGGGCCAGCGAGGTCGCGAAACCCAGCACGGCACGGCGGTGCGGGAGGCGGGTACTGCCCACCACCAGACCAGCGACGTAGACCGCGAGGAAGCCCGAGGCGTGCAACGTGCCGGCCGCGCCGAACGCCAGGACGACCAGGCCGACGGTCGCGATCGGGTAGAGACCAGCGCTGGGCAGGGCCAACCGAGCGAGAGCAGCCCGGCCGGCCCAGCCGATCGCGAGGCCGACCGCCAGACCGACGAGCAGCTCGTAGCCGATCAGCGCGGCGACCTCGAGGGCGCCGCTGCTGTGCCAGCTCTGGGAGCTCGCAAGGGTGACGAGGACGACGGTGGGTGCGTCGTTGAGCCCTGACTCGGCTTGCAGGACCGACCGCAGGCGAGCGGTGAGGGGCAGCCGTCGCAGCACCGAGAACACGGCCGCGGCATCCGTGGAGGCGACAGCAGCGCCCAGCAGCAGCGCGGTCCGGTAGGAGGCGTCGAGCACCAGCACGGCCAGGCCGCCGACGACGACGACCGAGATCAGCACGCCGACCGTAGAGAGCACGACCGCGACCGGCATGGCACTGCGGGCACTCGACCAGCTGGTGGTCAGACCGCCCTCGGCCAGGATCAGCGCCAGCGCGACGAGCCCGAGCTGCGAGGTCAGCTGGTAGCCGGCGAGGTCGGTGCCGAACGCCCGGCCGGCCAGTAGGCCGATGCCCAGGTAGACCAGCAGCGACGGCACAGCGGTCCGACTGGACAGCCGGACCGCAAGGACCGCGAGCAGCAGCAGGGCGCAGACGCCAAGCACCACGAGATCGAGAGAGCGGTCCACCATCAGCATCCTGGCAGAATGAACCGGTGACTAGGCGCCCGCACTGGTCAGGCGAGCTGCTGGTTCTCGTTGGCCTGCTGGTTGTCTACGACAGGGTGGCCGGGCTGGCCAAGGTGCGTGCGGACGAGGCCTACGCCCACGGGCGCGACCTGCTCGAGCTGTCGCCGGCGGGGCTCGAGAAGGCCGCGAACCTCTGGCTGGCGGGTGTCGGCTGGCTCTACGACCCCTTCGCCTACTACTACGACCTGGCCCACATCGACGTCACCCTGGTGGTGTTCCTGCTCTGCTGGTTCCTGCGTCCGGGTGTCTACCGCCAGGCCCGGACGTCGCTGGTGGTCATCAACCTGATCGCCCTCGGCATCGTCCTGCTCTACCCGGTTGCTCCGCCCCGACTGCTTCCCAGCGCCGACTTCGTCGACATCGTCGCCCTGTCCGGAACCTGGGGTAGCGGAGGGGCCGTGGCAGACCGGGCGAACGAGTTCGGCGCGATGCCCTCGCTGCACCTGGCCTGGGCCGTATGGGTTGCGCTCACCGTCTGGACCATGACGGAAAGCCGGTGGTGGCGCGGCCTCGGCTGGGTGCACGTGGCGCTCACCGGCGCTGTCACCGTCTACACCGGCAACCACTACCTGCTCGACCTGCTCGCCGGAGCGTTGCTGGCGGCAGCAGCCTGGGCCGGTACGGCGCAGGTTCGCCAACGGTGGGGACGCACAGCAACTTCACAGGTGGCGGCCAGCACCTCCTGACCCTGGGGCGCGATGCTGTAGCCGTGCCCGAAGCCCGCCTGCTCGTTGTCGACGACGAGCCCAACATCGTCGAGCTGCTGGCGGCCGCGCTGCGCTTCGCCGGCTTCGAGGTCGAGACCGCGGCCGGCGGCCTGGAGGCGGTCGACGCCGCCCAGCGGTTCCGCCCCGACCTGCTCGTGCTCGACGTGATGATGCCGGGCCTCGACGGCTTCGGCGTCGTGCGCCGACTGCGCCAGCAGGGCGACCGGACGCCGGTGGTGTTCCTCACCGCCAAGGACGCGACCGAGGACAAGGTCCAGGGCCTCACCCTCGGCGGGGACGACTACGTCACGAAGCCCTTCTCGCTCGAGGAGGTAGTGGCCCGGATCCGGGCGGTGCTCCGGCGGACCGCGGGACCTGCAGCTGCCGGCGGCCACCTGAGCTTCGCCGACATCGAGCTCGACGAGGAGACGCACGAGGTCTGGAAGAACGGCGAGCTGGTGCCGCTGTCCCCGACGGAGTTCAAGCTGCTGCGGTACTTCATGCAGAACGTCGGACGGGTGCTGTCGAAGGCGCAGATCCTGGACCACGTCTGGAACTACGACTTCGGCGGCGAGGCCAACGTGGTCGAGTCCTACGTGTCCTACCTGCGGCGGAAGATCGACACCACCGAGCCCCGGTTGCTGCACACGCTGCGTGGCGTGGGTTATGTGATGCGGGTCCCCCGCCAGTGACGACGCGCCCTCACGAGCACTGGCAGCGCACGCCGCTCCGGGTCAAGCTGGTCGCCATCGTCGTCGGGCTGGCAGCTCTGGGACTGCTGCTGAGCGGACTCACCGCGAGCGCAGCCTTGAAGGGCTACCTGCAGGACCGGGTCGACGACCAGCTACGCGGGTTCGTCGACCGTCCCATCCCCGTCAACGACGGCGGACCCCGCGACTTCAGCAACGTCTTCCGGCAGGTGGTCCCGCCGCGCACAGACGTAGTCGTGCGGGTGGTGCCGCACGGCTTCGCGGGACCCAGGCTGCCGGCGACGGTGCCCAACTACCCCATCACCGTCCCCTCGATCCGGAACGGCGAGGCCGACTGGCGGGTCATCGGCGCCTTCGACCGCGCCGGCAACCCAGCCATCATCGGGCTGAGCCTGGAGGGCGTGCGGAGCACCACGCACCGGCTGGTGCTGCTGGAGACCGGCCTGGGCCTGGTCGTGCTGTTGCTCATCGGCGTGGCTGGCTACCTCGTGGTGCAGCAGTCTTTGCGGCCGCTGGTCGAGGTGGAGCGGACGGCCGAGGCGATCGCCGGCGGTGACCTGTCGCAGCGGGTGCCCGCGAGCGACCCGCGCACCGAGGTCGGATCGCTGTCGCGGTCGTTCAACGCGATGCTCGCCCACCTGGAAGGTGCCTTCGCCGAACGCGCGGCCTCCGAGTTGGAGGCCCGTACGTCAGAGGAGCGGATGCGGCGGTTCATCGGCGACGCCTCGCACGAGCTGCGAACACCCCTGACCTCGATCCGCGGATTTGCCGAGCTGTACCGGCAGGGGGCGTTGCCCGACCCGGCTGACCTCGACCGCGCGATGCTGCGGGTGGAGGAGGAGGCCGCGCGGATGGGACTGCTCGTGGAGGACCTGCTCATGCTTGCCAGACTCGACCAGCAGCGCCCGCTCGCCCGCGAACCGGTGGACCTTCTGGAGCTGGCCGGCGACGCCGTACAGGACGCTCGGGCTGTTGACCCTGCCCGCACGATCTCTCTGGAAGCTGTCGCGACGGGGCCGGCCCCGATCGTCCAGGGGGACGAGCAGCGGCTGCGGCAGGTGTTCGCCAACCTGGTGTCCAACGCCCTGACGCACACCCAGTCGGCCATCACCGTGCGGGTGGCCACGACATCGGCTGAGGCGACGGTGGCCGTGATCGACCACGGCCCAGGCGTCCCTTCGGCGGACCGGGCGCGGGTGTTCGAGCGGTTCTTCCGGACCGACACGTCACGCACCCGGGCCTCGGGCGGCAGCGGCCTGGGGCTTTCGATCGTCGCTGCCCTGGTCACTGCCCACGGCGGCGGCGTCACCGTCGACGAGACCCCCGGCGGCGGCGCGACCTTCCTGGTCAGCCTGCCGCTGCGCTGACCGCGGCGCGGTCCGGGATCTCGGACGTGTGCGTGTCGGTGGGACCACCCCGAGGCGCTGCCGCGGACGTCCGTCATCGCGTTGGGCGGGTGTCCGGGATTCTGGACACATGTACGGGCTCTCGGACACGCGCCTGTCGGTGTAGGTCCACCCTGAGGCGCTGCCGACCGCGAGGGTTAGCGGGGCGTCAGGGCGAAGGGTGTGACCATCGTGTCGAAGCCACGCAGTTGGAGGGGTTCGCCGGGATGCGCACTCCACGAGGGACCGAGGACGTCGATGAGGTCCCCGGAGCCGAGCACCTGGCCCGGCTTCGCGACCGTCGTCAACCGCGACGCGAGGTTGACCGGGATGCCGAAGTAGTCGCCGTCCTGCGCCAACACCCGGCCATAGGCAACTCCTGAACGGACCTCGATCCCGGCGGCGGCAGCGCGGGGGTGATGGGCGAGGTCGCAGGCGATCTGGACCAGCTCGTCGGGATGAGCCGACACCCACATCACGGCGTCGCCGAGGAACTTCACGATGCGCCCGTGCTTGGCGTGGACCGTGTCGGTGGCGGTCTCCTCGAAGACCGACAGGACCTGCGACAGCTCACCGAGCGCCAGCTGTTGCGCGAGCCGGGTGAAGCCGGAGAGGTCTGCGAAGCCGACCCCGCAGCGGAAGGCGGCCCGGTCCTCCACCTCGCGGTCGATGTCCTCGAAGTGCACGCGGGTCGCCTCGAGGTGCTGCCGATGCATGGCGTCGAGCATCTGGCCGATCCGTGGGACGAGCTGCGTCACGGCGCTGTAGGCCCTGGCCGTCACGACCTCGTCGCCGCTGACCCCGATATCGATGACCTTCATGCCTGAGCGCATGGCTGACGACTCTGCCTCGGTGATCCGGGCGATGGCAGCGCCGACTACACGAGCCACGCCGAAGGCCGTGTCATCACCGAGGAAGGCGCGTACGTCGATGAAGGTCTGCAGCGCCTCGATGTCCTCATCGGTGAGCAGCGCCGCGTCCACTCCCTGGTCGGGGAGACCGAACGTGCGCCACGTGCGGGACAGGAACGCCGGCTCGACGCCGAGCTTGTCGGCTGCCTCACGAAGGGTGCGAAGCCCGACGAGGGGCCGGATCCGGCGGTCGCCGGCGAGCGCGAAGAGCCGCCCCCGCGCATGGGCTACCTGCATCTCCTCGACCGTGCAGCCCTCTGCGGCAAGGAACTCCAGGAGTCGCCGGCGCTCGTCGGCGCCGGGCAGGGTCGGGTCGTGCAGCCCGGCCGCGCGGAAGGCCTCGAGGTCCACGCTGGGCAGTCTGTCAGCAGCCGACCAGGGTGAGGTCGCTGCCGGCCCGCGTCTTGGTGACGTGGACCTGGGTCGGGATGCGGAGGCGCAGCTCCGACACGTGGGAGACGACGCCGACGATGCGACCGCCCTCGCAGAGCCCGTCGAGCACCTCCATCACCTCGTCCAGGGTGTCCTCGTCCAGGGTGCCGAAGCCCTCGTCGACGAACAGGGCCTCGATCCGCGAGCCCCCCGCCTCGGCCGTGACCACATCGGCCAGACCCAGCGCCAAGGCGAGGGATGCGAGGAACGTCTCGCCGCCCGACAAGGTGGCGGTGTCGCGGTCCTTGCCCGACCAGCCGTCACGAGCCAGCAGCCCCAACCCCGACCGGGCTCCGCCGCGGGCGCCACCGTCAGTGTGGACGAGGGAGTAGCGGCCCTGGGTCATCTTCAGCAGGCGCACCGACGCTGCGGCCGCGACCTCTTCCAGGCGGGCGGCGAGGACGAACGAGGACAGCGTCATCTTCAGCCGGTTGGACCCCTGCCCGGCACACAGATCGGCCAGACCTCGGATCTCGCGGGCCGTTACCTCGAGGGGTTCGAGGGCCCCCAGCTCCTGGCCGAGCTCAGGCACCAGGCGCGCCAGGCTGGTGCGCCGTTGGCGCAGCTCGGCATGCCGGCCTACGGCGTCAGCGAGGGCCTGATCAGCCTCGGCCAGCAGGGCGGCCGTCGTCTCCACGGGAGCAGGCTGGTCGAGGTCGACGGCCAACTCGGAATCGGCCAGTGCCTCCTTCACGGCCGCTGCGGCATCGGCAGCCTCGCGCAGGCTGGTCTTGGCTCCTGCGCGCCACTGATCGTCGCGACAGGCCTCGGCGGCCTGGGACGCGCCGTCGAAACCCTTGGCCACGCAGGCCTGCTCAGCTGCGAGGAGGGCGTGGTCGAGCTCTGCCTGGGCCGTCGACAGCAGCTCGAGGGAGGCGGCGGCGAGTTCGGCCACCTCGATCTCGCGAGCCGCCTGGTCGAGCGCGGACGTCAGGTCGACCGCACCGGCGAGGGCCTTGTCCAGCTGCACCTGGGCAGCGGCCGCGCGGGCCTGCGCTTGCTCGATCCGCGCATTGCAGGACTTGCCTTGCTCCTCCGCTTTGACCACCAGCGTCTCCAGCTCCATCGCCTGGCGGTCAAGGTCGGCAAGGGCAGCGGCGGCGGGAGCCTCCTGCGACGCCTGCGCCTCCAGCACGCCGAGCTGGAGGTCGAGGTCGGCAATGGCTGCGTCCACGCTGTCGAGGGAGTGGCCGGCCAGCCGGGTCTCGAGATCGTCGAGCCGGGCGTTGTCGGCAGCCAGCTTCGCTGCAACCTCGGCCACGGCGGCCTGTGCCGTCTCGGCGTCCCGCCAGGCTCGCTCCTCGTCATCGGTGCTGACGCCTTCGTCGAGCAGCAGGCTCTTGTCGGGGTGCTCGGCCGAGCCGCAGACGGGGCATGGGCAGTCGTCCTCGAGCTGGAACGCCAGGCGAGCGATCATCGAGTTGACGCTGGCCGTGCGCAGGTCGTTGGCCTTGGTCGTCAGGGAGACCGCGGTCTCCCGCGCCGAGAGGTGCTCCTCGGCCAGCACGGCCAGTCGCTCACGAACCTGGCCGAGCAGGACCAGCTCTGGGCGCAGCGCGGCCTGCCGGTCGCGCTCGACCCGCAGCACCGGCAGCTGCCCAGCTGCTGCCCTGGCTGTCGTCAGCTGTGCCGTCGCCGCCTCCCGTCGGGCGGGATGGCTGCCCAGCTGCAGCTCAGCGTGCGCCCCGGCGGCGAGGATATCGGCGAGCTCGTCGCGGCCACGGGTCGCCGCGCTCACGGCCTCGAGCCGGTCGGCGTCGACCGCCTTGAGCGCCTCGAGTTGGCCGCAGCGCTCACGGGCAGTGGCCGTCAGCGCACGCAGCCCGGCCGCGTCGACGTCGACGGTCCAGCCGAGCCCGGCCATCGCGGCCCGGGCGGCGGACTCAGCAGCGAGGGCCGCGTCGCGAGCGGAGCGCCGTTGCGAAACCTGGTCCAGCACGGCCTGCACCTCGGCGGCCCGCTCGGCGCGATCGAGCTCGGCCTGCAGCGTGAGCAAGGCCGGCTGCGCGAGCTCGACCTCCTGCTGCCGGGTGAGGGCCAGCTGCCGACGCACCTGCAAGCCAGCCAGTCGAGCAGCGCCCTCAGCTTCGGTCCGCCGGCCGTCACGCAGCCCGGTCACCGTGACGACCTCCGTCGACGCGACGTCCTCCACAGTGGTCGCGGCAGCCAGCAAGGCAGCAGCCCAAGCAAGATCGGTGGTCTCGGGGATCTCAGCCAAGCCAGCCGTCTCAGCGATGCGGGCCACCACCTCGGCCACCTCGACCCGAGCCGCACCGCACGCCTGATCGGCCTGACGACGACGGGCCGCCAGCCAGGCCTCGACGTCGGCGAAGCGCTCGGTCGCGAACAGCTTCTGCAGCACCTCGGCCCGATCCGCCGACGAGGCCCGCAAGAACTGCGCGAAGTCACCCTGGGGCAGCAGGACGACTTGGAAGAACTGCTCAGCCGACATGCCGACCAGGTCGGCGAGCTCCGCGTCGGCCTCACCTACCCGGGTCGACAGGCTGACCCACGCGCCCGCCACGAGCTCCTCGAGATGGACGGATGCCTGGTCTGTCGTCGTACCGGATCCGCGGGCTTTGGGTCGTTCTTGCTGGGGGCTTCGGGTGATCCGGATCCGCCGGCCGGACAGCGTCGCCTCGAGCTGCACCTCGGTGCGGTCGGCCGGCGCGGCATGGTCGGATCGCAGCCGCTTGGCGTTGTTGCGGACGCCGGGGACGCGGCCGAACAGGGCGAACCCGATGCCGTCGAGCAGCGTCGTCTTGCCGGCGCCGGTGGGTCCGTGCAGCAGGAACAGCCGGGCCGAAGCGAGGGCGTCGAGATCGACTGCCACGGTGCCGGCAAATGGACCGAAGGCGGTTAACCGCAGGGCATGTGGCCTCATCCGGCGATCCGCTGGGCCTCGAACGCCTCGCTGAGCAGAGCTGTTTCGCCGTCCGACGCGGGCGTGCCCCGGACGTGCTCGACGAACGCCCCGGCAACCTCCAGGTCGGTCAGCCTCGAGACGGCCGCGGCATAGCTGCCGATCTCCGAGGCCATCCCCGCCGGCTCGTGCGACAGAACCAGCACGTGCGGAAAACGTCGCGACAGCCGGGCCATCGCCTCCTCCGGGCGAGCCTGGTCGGTCAGCACGACGGAGAGGTAGTCCTGTTCCTGCTCGGCCAACGAGGGATCGCGGAGCAGCGCGTCCAGCGTGCCGCGCAAGGCCGACAGCCGGCGGGGCACGGGGGCTGGCACGAACTCGACCGTGCCCAGGCCGGCGTCGGACACCTCCACCAGCCAAGTCCCCTTGGTGTGCGCGGCCTCGGAGAACGAGTAGGCGAGCGGCGAGCCGCTGTAGCGCAGGCCATCACGCAGCACCTGCGGGCCGTGCAGGTGGCCGAGCGCGGAATAGGTGAACCCGTCGAACAACGACGGGGGTACGGCGGAAACGCCGCCCACCGTGAGGTCGCGCTCCGAGTCGCAAGCTGCGCCCCCGGCCACCCACGCGTGCGCTAGGACGACAGCGACGGGAGGGGCTACAGCGCGGACCCGGGCAAGGGCCTCGGTCAGCACGCCGACCTGGCCGCGGGCGTCGCCGAGGTCGGCACGCACGGCCTCCGGCTCGAGGTAGGGGACGGCGAAGAAGGACACGCCGTCGATCTCGATCGGGGTGGCACATCCAGACACCTGGGTGCGGAGGTAGACGCCACTGCTGTCGATCAGGGGGGAGCTGAAGCCGAGCCGCCGGGCGCTGTCGTGGTTGCCGCTGATGACGACCACCCGGGCGCCGGCGTCGCGGATCCGGACGAAGGCCTGCTCGCACAGCTGGACCGCATCCAGCGGCGGGATGGCCCGGTCGTAGACGTCACCCGAGACCAACACGACGTTGACCTGCTCCGCGCGCACCGTCTCGACGAGGTGGTCGATGAAGCCGGCCTGGGCGTCGCGCAGGTCGGCCCGATGCAACGACCGGCCCAGGTGCCAGTCAGAGGTGTGCAGCAGCCGCATCCCCCGACCGTAGGGCGACGCACCGACAACATCGGGGAGCGACACAGCTCACCCGCGATGGTACCATCGGTGGTACCATCGGTGGTATGACGACGAAGACGACGGTCTACTTGCCGGATGACCTCAAGTCCGGCATCTCACGTGAGGCTCGCCGCCGCGGTGTCGCAGAAGCCCAGGTCATCCGGGACCTGCTGGCTGCGGGACTGAGTCGCCCTCAGCCGCGTGGCGCGCTGTTTGCTGCCGAGCCGTTCGCGGATCGGGTGGACGAGCTGCTCGAAGGCTTCGGCGAGCGTTGATCGTCGCGGACACGAGTGCGCTGCTCGCCTTCTTCAACGCGAGCGAACCCGCGCACGAGGCCGTCGTCGACGTCCTCTCCGGTGCCTCAACCGAGTTGGCGATCTCGCCGTACGTCCTTGCTGAGCTGGATTACCTGGTTTCGACCCGCATCGGGACGGCGGCAGAGCTCGCCATGCTCGAAGAGCTGTCGTCCGGCGCCTACGAGCTGGCCGCGTTCGACGGCCCGGACCTACTGCGGGCGCGGGCCGTTGTGGAGCGCTACTCCGACCAGCAGATCGGCCTCGCCGATGCCTCACTGGTCGTGCTCGCTCAGCGCTACGCAACACGCACCATCTTGACGCTGGACCATCGGCACTTCACCGTGTTGCGCCCCCTGACCGGAGGACGCTTCACGCTCCTGCCCTGAAGGGCCGCACGTCGCCACGCTCAGGAAGGCACCAGCAGCTCAAGGAGCCTCTCGGTGCACGCCACCCCCTCCCCGGCCCACATCTCGCTGGCGCCAGGCTCGACGCCGTCTGCGATCCGCTGGTAGGTCGCGACCTGGTGTGCCATCCCGGCGACCAGCCCGAGCCGGGTCTGCTCCTCGGTCAACTGCGGGAACGCCTCCTGCCACAGCCGATGCGTCGCCATGATGCGGGCCTCCCTGGCCTCCGGCCCGCGCGCGGCCGGCGCCAGGTCGATCAGCGGGAGCGACAGGCAGCCGTCGGTCCAGTCGTAGATGTGCCAGCCGTCCTCGGTGAAGCGCATGTTGCCCCGGTGGAAGTCGCCGTGCACCAGGGTTGTCCGGCAGCCCAGCCTCCTCGAGCCGCTCGACCGCCGCGCCAAGCAGAGGCAGGGCCCGCAGGAGCTCGTCGCTCGTGGCCGCCGGCAGGACGTCGTCGCGCTCGGCGACGTGCGCCACCTCTCGCAGCAGCACCGGCAGCCGCCGGTCAGGGCAGCCGAGGCCAAGCAGCTCCTCCGCACGATCGATCGACAGCCGTTGGATGCTGGTCAGCAGGTCAATCGCTCCGAGCTCGGCGCCCGCAGGAACCGGGCGGGCATCCGGCATTCCCTCGACCAGCCACCAGTCCGTGCCCTCGGCGAGCGGGCGCGCAAACGCGTGCGGAGCCAGGTCGGCCAGCCACGTGTTCAACCGCCCCTCGTGCGCGAACATCGGCGGCACCTGCTTGAACCACACCGGCCCTCGATCGGTGGGCACCTCCAACAACGCCGAGATGCTCCAGTGCTTGGCCTGCACCGCATCCCCTGTACGGCGAAAACTCGCGTCAGCGAGCGCTGCGTCGATGCGCTCGACCGTTGCGGCGTACCAGCCTGGTTGCCGCCACGGGGCCCGTTCGCGCCAGCCCTCGGGCAGCGCCGCGTCAACCCAGCCGCGGTCCGGCGGCTCGAGCACCTCGACGTAGACCGTGTCCGCATCGTCCTCGCCGAGGATCGCGACCGGCCGGCCGAACAGTTCAGTGGCTGCCGCGACGAGGAGGCGCTGCTGCTGCTCGCCGGCCTCAGGCCTCGGGATGGCATAGGTCCCGACCAGCTCCTGCGTGCCGTCGCTGTTGAACGCCCGCAGAACAACGGACTCGGGCCCATCGGCTGTCACGAGGTCCGGGCCCGCTCGGCCGCGCTGCGCAGCACGCAGAGCTCGTTGCCCTCGGGATCGGCCAGCACCGCCCACCCGGTCCCGTCCGGGTTGCGGTGGTCCTCGAGCATGGTGGCCCCAAGGCCCAGCAGCCGCTCGACCTCAGGCTCACGGGCGTCATCCGGCTGCAGGCACAGGTGCATCCGGTTCTTGCCCGTCTTCGGCTCAGGAACTAGTTGCAGCAGCAAGTCATGACCTGGTGCGAGGGGGATGCCGACCTCGTGATCACCCGGCTCGTTCGCTGGGTCGATGGGCAGACCGAGCACCTGGCTCCAGAACTGCGCGAGCGCCCACGGGTCGGCGCAGTCGAGGCACGTGTTGAAGACCGAAGACGTCATGCCCTCAGGTTATTTGTAGGGTCGTCAGCATGCGCCTCAATATCACCAGCGTCCTGGTCAACGACCAGGCCAAGGCCCTTGCCTTCTACACCGACGTGCTCGGGTTCGAGAAGAAGGAGGACGTCGACCTCGGCGAGTTCCGCTGGCTGACGGTCACCTCACCGCAAGGGGCTGCGGGGATGGAGCTGCTGCTCGAGCCGGACGCGCATCCCGCGGCCAAGGCGTTCAAGAAGGCCCTCGTGGCGGACGGCATCCCGCTCACCTCGTTCGGGGTGGACGACCTAGCCGCAGAGGTGGCGCGGCTCTCAACAGCTGGGGTGCGCTTCACCCAGGATCCGGTGCAGCACGGCCCGGTCAGCACCGCGGTCTTCGACGACACCTGCGGCAACCTGATCCAGTTGGCCCAGCGGCACTAGCGGAACACGAGCGGAGGCTCGGGGATTTGAACCCCGGATGGGATTGAAGTCCCAAACCGCATTAGCAGTGCGGCGCCATAGACCGGGCTAGGCGAAGCCTCCTGGAGGCCCGTAGGCCACCGACGGAAAGCCTAGCGGAGCGAGCCGCCGTACGATCCCAGCATGGTTGCGGTGGTCGTGGTCGGGAGCGGGTTCGGCGGCTCGGTGACGGCCCTTCGGCTGGCCGAGAAGGGCTACCAGGTCACGGTGCTCGAGGCGGGCCAGCGGTTCACCCAGCAGACGCTGCCCAAGAGCTCCTGGGACCTGCGCGCGTTCCTGTGGATGCCGAAGCTGGGGCTGCACGGGATGCAGCGGATCACCTGGCTCAAGGACGTCGTGATCTTGTCGGGCGCGGGCGTGGGCGGTGGCTCGCTGGTCTACGCCAACACCCTCTACACGCCGCCGCCCACCTTCTTCCAGGACCCCCAATGGGCCGACATCACCGACTGGCAGGCCGAGCTCGCGCCGCACTACGACCAGGCCAGCCGGATGCTCGGCGTCGTCACCAATCCCACAGTGACCCCGTCGGACGTGGTGATGCAGAAGGTCGCCGCCGACATGGGGGTCGCGCACACCTACCACCCCACCCCGGTCGGGGTGTTCTTCGGCGAGCCCGGCAAGGAGGTCGACGACCCCTACTTCGGCGGCGCCGGCCCCCGACGCACCGGCTGCATCGAGTGCGGCAACTGCATGATCGGCTGCCGGTTCGGGGCGAAGAACCGGCTCGACACCAATTACCTCTACCTCGCGGAGTCCCTGGGTGCGGTCATCGAGCCGTTGACCACCGTGACGGCGGTGATCCCGGACGGCTCCGGCTGGGTGGTCGAGAGCGTTCCCACCGGCAAGAAGGGCCCAGTCACCCGTCGTACGGCGGATGAAGTGGTGCTGGCCGCGGGGACCCTGGGCACCCAGCAGCTGCTGCACGCGATGAAGGACACCGGCATCCTGCCGCGGGTGAGCGACCGGCTCGGCACCTTGACGCGCACCAACTCCGAGGCGCTCCTGGGTGCGCAGACGCATCGAGTTCCGGCCGAGTCCTTCGACCGGGGGGTGGCGATCACGTCGAGCTTCCACCCGGACGAGGTCACGCACGTCGAGCCGGTCCGCTACGGCAAGGGGTCCAACGCGATGGGCCTGCTCTCCACGATTTTGGTCGATGGCGGCGGGCGGCTGCCGCGGTGGTTGCGCTTCGTCCTGCAGGCGCTGCGCCACCCCTACGTCTTCGCCCGCAGCCTCAGCGTCCGCCGCTGGTCGGAGAAGACGATCATCGTGCTGGTCATGCAGACGCTCGACAACTCGATCACCGTCAAGCGCACCCGGCGCGGGAAGCTCACCAGCGCACCGGGTCACGGCGCCCCCAACCCGACCTGGATCCCGATCGCGCACGATGCCGTACGCCGGGTGGCCGAGGAGATCGACGGGCATCCGGGCGGGACGGTCGGCGACATCAGCAACGTCCCGATGACCGCGCACATCATCGGCGGTTGTGTCATCTCGGCCACGCCGGCGACAGGGGTGATCGACCCGTATCACCGGGTGCACGGCTACCCGACGTTGCACGTCGTGGACGGCGCTGCGCTCAGCGCCAATCTCGGGGTCAACCCCTCACTGTCCATCACGGCGCAGGCCGAGCGGGCGATGTCGCTGTGGCCGAATGCAGGCGACGCCGATCCGCGTCCGGCTCAGGGGTCGGACTACGTGCGGCTCGACCCAGTTGCTCCCCGCCGGCCGGCCGTACCGGCCACTGCGCCAGCAGCGCTCAGGCCGCTACCGCTTCGCTGACCGGCGAGGCCACGAGCACCGGCTGCCTGGCATGCAGAGACGGGATCGCAGCCTCGAAATGGTCATCAGCAGCTGGCCGAAGGTTCCGAACTGTTTGCACTGGACCCTCACGGAATCTTTCGCTAGGTTGCCCTCCAGTCCACAACAGGGGGAGTGCGCGAATGAAGAGAGTTTTGACGGTTGGGATGCTCACGGGCTCGTTGGTACTCATCGGGGGCCTAGCGTTCGCCGCCCCCACGGTGAACAGCTACGCGCTTAGCGTCGAGGGCGCCAGTTTTGGGGGACAAACGACGTTCTGGCCAAGAGACTTTAACCAAGGTTGCATGGCATACCACGGATGGCTTGCGGACACGGCTGACGACGGAGACTCCGTCTACGTCCATTCGAAGGTTCACGGCTACGACTGGGATGACAACGGCCGTGTCGAACTTCATGATGGGCAGTACTCAGGCCGTTCCGCATCAGCCTGCATCTATGACAGAGCGATGAGCATAGTCAACTATGGCTGGGTCGAGGTGTGTGTAAATAGGCAGCCGTTCCAGCAGGATAGATGTCAGCGCCAGTTCTTCAAGCGGCCTGAAAACTCTCTGCCGCCTGTGGAACCCGACGAGCTCCTTCCGTAACTTTGCTACTGGGGGTTGATCTCGAGCTGTCCTATGGCTCGACCCCAGCCTTGCGTGGGGTCGCCGTCGAGCTCGAGCCTGGCGAGATGGTTGCCGTCACCGGTCCAAGTGGCTGCGGGAAGTCGACTTTGCTGCTGTGCCTTGCTGGCCTGCTGCGACCCGATTCCGGGAGCATCCGTTTCGCCGGTCGTGACATCACGCGAGCCACCGACGGCGAGCGTGCGGCCATGCGCCGTACGGACTTTGGCTTTGTCTTCCAAGGTGCGGAGCTCGTACCGGAGCTGACGCTGCGCGAGAACATCGCGCTACCGCTCGAGCTCGCAAAGCAGAAGCGATCCGAGGTCACCCTGCGGGTTGATGAGGTCATCGACTCACTGGGCATCGCGGAGTGTGCCGACCGCCGACCGCGTGAGGTTTCCGGAGGCCAGGCACAACGCGGCGCGGTCGGACGTGCGTTAATCCACCGCCCCTCCGTGCTGTTCGCCGACGAGCCCACCGGGGCTCTCGACAGCGTCAACGGGGATCTCGTCTTCAGCACGTTGCTCGACCTGGCACAGCAATGCGGTAGTGCCGTATTGCTCGTTACGCATGATTCGGCGCTCGCCACCCAGACCAGCCGGGTCCTGCGGATGAAGGACGGCACGATCCTTCCTGACGCGACGTGATCTCGCTTCGTTTGGCGTTCCGCCTCCTCAGGGGTGGGGGTCTCCAAGGCCGCATGCGTCTGCTTCTTCTTTCGGTGGGGGTGGCGGCGGCAGTCGCGGTGACTCTTGCCACCTTGGCGGTAAGCACCGGCCTTGGCGACAGAGAGCGTCGAGCCCAGCAACGCGAGCCGGTCGAAGCACCGCAGAGCGGTCCCGACCGACTCAGCGTGGAGTTCCGCCCAGAGGTGTACCGAGGCGAGCCTTGGCGCCGCATGGTCGTCGGCAACGTTACGGCGGAATCACCCCGTCCTCCGGGCGTGGCCAGGCTTCCGGGGCCCGGTGAGAGCATCGTTTCACCAGCCCTTCTCAACGCCAAGTCCGATCCGCTGATCCATCTGCGGCTTGGCACAATCGTCGGGGTGATCGGGGCCGAAGGACTGCTCAGCCCCGTGGACCTCGTCTCCTACACGGGCAAGCCGCTCTCGTCGCCGCCGTTCGGCTCGGTCCGATCCTGGGGGACTTCAGCCAAGGTTGCCTCCGAGGTCTCTGGGCGCGGTTGGGTTCAGGCCGAACTTCTGCTCCTCGTCGGCCTGCCATTGATGCTCTTCGTGCGTGTCGCATCACGGCTTTCCGCTTCTACGAGGGCCAACCGGGAACGCGCCTTGCGCCTGGTCGGCGTTCCGCGCTCCGTCATCGCGCGGGCTGTCGGCTTGGAGAGCGCCGTCACGGCCCTCTTTGGGGCGGCACTGGGCACTGGACTGTTCGCGACGGTCAACTCCTGGCTCGCCGGCGGAGTGCTGGGCTTCACCTGGTTTCCACAAGCCACTGTGCCAGGCCTGCCACAGCTCGTCACCTACGGGCTGGTGGCGGCAGCGGCAGCCGCCTGGCTGTCTGCACGGACACCGAAGGACGGACGGGTGGACTCTCGATCTCGTCGCCCGTGGGCAGGTCGGTGGGCTCGGGTGCGCCGCCTACTCCCTCTCGCCGTCGGCGTGCCCTTGCTCGCCTTCGCCATGCCATTCCTGCAGGTGCGGGCACCCGACCTCGGGGCTTATTTGACGCTGTTGGGCCTGGCGCTGTCAGCGCTGGGGGTCGTCCTCATGGTTAAACCAGCCTCGTTGGCGCTCGGACGATGGGTGCTTGCCAGGTCGCCGGGTACCGCCGTCCGGCTAGCCGTTCGGCGCTTGGAATTTGAGCCAGACGGGACCGGAACGATCGTCGCCGCGGTGATCTCGTTGATCCTTCTGGCCGGGATTGCTCAGGCGGCCATTCACGACATGCAGGTGGTGTCGGGATTCTCCCAGGACCGGGTCGTTGTTGACGTGAGGGGGGACTCCCTCACCGCAGCCCAGCGGTCACGCGTAGCCGTGGTTACTGTCGGGAGGTGGCTGCCTGGAGAGCTCGCCACGACGCCGGATCCTGCCCTGAGCAACCGGGTAGTCCCCGTCTACCGCGTGCCTTGCAAGGCCCTGGCGGAGGTCCTAGGACCTCTACCAGGCTGTAGGAATGGCCACAGGTATCGGCTCCGTGACGCTCATCAAGTGAGGCAGTGGCACCCCCTGGTTGTGGGGCAGCCACTGCACGGCCTCGGACGCCCTGCGGTGATTCCCTCGGAAGAGCTCCGGGTCCCACGGCTGCTGGGGAGCAGGGTCGGCTCGGACTCGATAGTGGTGACGACGACGGACCCGGACTACCCATGGAGTGACAACAGCTTCTTCAGCTTCGGAGTGGCCGCAACGCAGGCTGAGCGTCTCGAAGCGAGGCTGCTGTCGATCGCTCCCTCCGGGGACGTCCAGGTCCATGGTCGTGACGTTGAGCTCCTCACAGAGGCTCGGCTGCACCGCGGCACCGTGCAGCTGGGTCTCGTTCTGGGCCTGCTACTCGGGCTGCTCGGCCTCGTGGTCGCGGCCGTGGACAGGGTGCTCGAACGACGTCGAGCGGTGGCAGCCTTGATCGTCGTGGGAGTGCCCCTGGCCACCCTTCGGCTGGCACAGGGACTGCTACTGCTCATACCGCTGGTGGCCGGGACGGTGCCGGCCGTCTTCGTCTCAGCTCTGTCGGCCCACAGATACCTGGGCCTGGGTGGAAGCGTTGACGGCTACTACGCCACACCGTTGCTGTGGGCCCTCGGCATGGCGGCCGCTGCAACCTTGGCAGCCATGGCTACCGGAATGGTGGTCGCTGGGCACAAGCCGACCGGCCCTGAACTGCGCCGGGAGTGACGTCTGGGCTCAGGTGGCGCTGACCGGCGACGGCACGAGAACGGACGGGCGAGCGGGCAGGACGCGCAGGCCGCAAAGCGCCATCGGGACCAGCACGACGAGCGCACCGCCCACCGCGTCGAGCACGTAGTGGTTGGCCGTCGCGACCACAACCAATGTGGTGCCGAGCGGGTAGAGCCAGGCCAGGTGCCGCCAGCGGCTCCCGCACACCAGGACGATCGCCGCCGCGCACCACAGCGCCCAGCCCACGTGCAGGCTTGGCATCGCAGCCAGCTCGTTGATCAAGCCCTTCACGCCGTACCCGCCGTTGTCCCAGAACACGGGATACAGCGTGATGCTGTCGACCGTGCCCTCGAGCGCGAACCGCGGCGGGGCGACCGGATAGGTCGCGTAGATGACCAAGGCGATCACGCTGGCCATGACCAGGCTCGACCGGAGGCGGGAGTAGAGGTGCTGTCGGCGCTTCCACAGCCAGGCCAGCACGATCGGGGTGACGACGAAGTGCAGCGTGGCGTAGTAGTAGCTGGCACCGATCTGCAGCCAGTCGTGCCGGCTGAGGAAGCTGTTGAGCCCCAGCTCAGAAAACAGCCCTAGCTGCTTCTCGATCGCCTCGAGCTCCCACGCGTGGCGGTAGGACGTGCTGACCCGGTCGGGCGCGAGGACGCGGATGAAGGCGTAGAGGGCGTAGCCGATGCCGATGGACAGGACCTCGACAGGCCAGGGCAGGCGACGCCAGGTGAACCTGCCTCCGGGCTCGGTCACGCCTCTGCCCTCCACAACCAGCGATCGTCCCAACCAGCGCTGTTCCAGACCTGCCGGTCGTTCGCATCGTAAGCCAGTGCGGATGGATCTGCGCTGAAACTGGTGTCTTGGCGGTCAGCCGCCGCGCTGCAGGACGGCGTGGGTGGCCGCCTTGCGCTCAGCCTCGAGCTGCTCGAACCGGCCGTTCTCCAGCCCCTTGCCGCCGTGCTCGGCGACTGCGGTGGTGAAGGCGTCGTACGCGGTTTTGGCGCCATTCGTGTCCCAGTAGTCCTCCTCGTAGCCGAACAACCCATTGCCGGCGTACGCGAGGACGGTGAGGCCGGCGAAGTCGATCGGCGACTCGCCCGGACGCGGGTGGTAGTAGCGGTTGGTCATGTCGAACACGACCCGGTCGCCCTTGACCATGTACCAGTTGACGATGCCGTGAACGTCGGCGCGCGCGGCCATCAGCGTCGTGATCCAGTCGCGGACCTGCGCTCGGCCGTGCATCGTGCCGAAGATCCGCTCGACGTAGAGCACGTCCTCGGTGAGGTGGTCGGGCCAGTGCGCCCAGTCCTCCTCGATGAGGCCGGTGGTCACGATCTGGTGGAAGGCCTGCTCAGGGCTCATGGGTGTCCATGGGTGGCAGAATGCCCTAGGCCTCCCGGCGCTCCGCGCCTGAGACCTGGAGGGTTCGCATAGTGGCCGAGTGCATGCGCCTTGAAAGCGCACGACGGGAGACCGTCCGTGGGTTCAAATCCCACACCCTCCGCAGCCGTCAGGTGGCCGCCACCAGCTCGGCGAGCGACTCCTCGAGGTAGGTCGCCAGGGCGGGCAGGTCGGGCAGCGCGTCGGCGTCGGCCAGCAGGCCGTAGGTGACGCCCCCGTTGTAGCTCATCACGCCGATCGCCAGGGTGTGCTCGGGCGCCAGGAACGCCAGTGGCACCAACTCCACGAGCTCCCGACCGAGCAGGTAGATCGGGAGTTGCGGACCCGGCACGTTGGTGACCAGCAGGTTGTAGAGCCGGCTCGAGAACCCGAGCTTGGAGGCTCGCGCCAGGATCGCCGGGGGCAGCGCGTTCTCCAGCGAGGTGAGGACCTTCGCGCCCTCCGCCTGCTTGCTGGACTTGAGGTGCTGCATCGCCTCCTGCACGAACAGCAGCCGGGTCCTCGGGTCCTTTAGGCCCACCGGGAGAGGCGCCATCATGATGGCGATCTCGTTGCCCAGCGCGCCCTTCTTGGCCTCCGGACGGATCGACACCGGGACGCAGGCACGCAGCTGGACGCCGTCGACGTCCATGCCACGGTCGGCGAGGAACTTACCGAGAGCGCCAGCCACGGCCGCCAGCACCACGTCGTTGACCGTGGCTCCGGTCCTGGCCTTGGCCAGCTTGTGGTCCGACAGGCTGGTGGTCACCACTGCCACGCTGCGATGCGGGCCGGGCTTGCGGTTCAGCGGCGTCTTCGGCGCCGCGTCGACCATCGGCCGGGCGGTCTCGGCGAGAGCGGTGACCGCACCGAGGGTCTCCCGTGCGACCTCCTTGGGGCGGGTCACCATGCCGATGCTGCGGCTCGACAGGCGCAGGACGTTGCGGGCCAGGCCGCGTGCCCCCGTGGTGAGCAGGTCCAGGGTGCCCGGCTCGTCAGCTGGTCGCCAGGCGGGCGGCGGCGGGGTGGCGGGAGTGCTGGCCTCGAGGTCGAAGAGCACCGTCAGGAGGTCCACGCCGCTCACGCCGTCGATCATCGCGTGATGGGTCTTGCAGAGCACCGCCCAGCGGCCGTCCCTGTCGTCTGCGTTGAGCCCCTCGACCAGCCACATCTCCCAGAGCGGCTTCGTCCGGTCCAGTCGCTGGCCGACGACACGGTTGACCAGCGTCATCAACTCCGGCCGCCCGCCGGGGGCAGGCAGGGCCGTGTGCCGAACGTGGTAGTCCAGCCGGAACGAGGTGTCCTCGACCCACACCGGGCGCCCGGTGCCGAAGGGCATCTCCTGCACCTTCTGCCGGTAGCGGGGCAGCTGGGGCAGCCGGGAGTCGATGTGCGCCCGGAACGCCGGACCGGACGGCGCGGGTCCCTCGAAGACTCCCAGCGCGCCGATGTGCATGTGGGCGCCCTCGTCCTCGATGTGCAGGAAGCCGGCGTCGACGCTGCTAAGCCGGTCGAGGTGACCCGGGTGCTCCGTTGCCATCGGTCTCCTCCGTTCAGGGACGTGCACTGACCGGAACGCTAGCCACCGAGGGCAGACTGGCCGCATGCAGGCCATCACCCTTCCCTTGTTCGGCGGGCCCGAGGTGCTCACCCTTGCGACTGTTCCCGACGTCAGCCCGGCTGCCGGCGAGGTGCTGATCGACGTCGCCGCGACGGCGGTCAACCGCGCGGACCTCCTGCAACGGCAGGGGTTCTACAACCCGCCAGCGGGTGCTTCGCCGTACCCGGGGCTGGAGTGCAGTGGGGTGATCAGCGCGCTGGGGGAAGGCGTCGCGGGGTGGGCTGTCGGTGATGAGGTGTGCGCGCTGCTGTCAGGTGGCGGCTACGCGGAGCAGGTGGCGGTGCCGGTTGGGCAGCTGCTGCCGGTGCCCGACGGCCTGTCGCTGCTCGAGGCGGCGGCGCTGCCAGAGGTGGTCTGCACGGTCTGGTCCAACGTCTTCCAGCTCGCGGCACTGCAGCCCGGCGAGCGGCTGCTGGTGCACGGCGGCACGTCGGGGATCGGCACGATGGCGATCCAACTGGGCGCCAGGCACGGTGCCGAGGTCGTGGTGACGGTGGGTTCGGAGCAGAAGGCCTGGCGGGCGTTCGAGCTCGGGGCCGCTCGCGCAGTGCTCTACAAGGAGGAGGACTTCGTCGAGCTCGTCCGCGGGCTCGGCGGGGCCGACGTGATCTTGGACAACATGGGCGCTACCTACTTGTCGCGCAACGTCGATGCGCTGGCGACGGGCGGCGGGCTGATGGTCATCGGGCTGCAGGGCGGCGTCACGGGGGAGCTGAACCTCGGCGCGCTGCTGGCCAAGAGGGGGGCGATCCACGCCACCTCGTTGCGGGCGCGGCCAGCCGCCGAGAAGGCCGAGATCGTCGCCGCGGTGCTCGCGGGGGTCTGGCCGGCGATCGCGGCGGGCGAGGTGCGCCCCGTCATCGACCGGGTGCTCCCCTTGGCCTCGGCAGCCGAGGCGCACGAGGTGCTCGCGGCGTCCACCCACGTGGGCAAGGTGGTGTTGCAGGTCGGGTGAGGCAGGATGGCCTCATGACTTCTCCTGAGCAGCAGGCTGACGGTGATGACAAGCAGATCGTGCTCGTGGGCGCTGACGGCCAGCAGGTTGTGCTCCCTGCGGTGACCGGGGACGAGGAACGCAGCCCGGCCGAGATGATCGAACAGCCGGCCAAGGTCATGCGGATCGGCTCGATGGTCAAGCAGCTGCTCGAGGAGGTGCGTACAGCTCCCCTCGACGACGCGGCCCGCACCCGGCTGCGTGAGATCCACCAGAGCTCAATCAAGGAGCTGGAGGAGGGGCTCGAGCCCGAGCTGCAGGAGGAGCTCGAGCGGCTGACGCTGCCCTTCACCGACGACAACGTCCCGTCCGACGCCGAGCTGCGGATCGCGCAGGCCCAGCTGGTCGGCTGGCTCGAGGGGCTGTTCCACGGCATCCAGACCGCGCTGTTCGCCCAGCAGATGGCCGCCCGCGTGCAACTCGAGCAGATGCGCGGCGCCCAGCCGGCGCTGCCCCCCGGCCTCCAGCCCCCGTCAGCCAGCACCGGCCAGTACCTCTAGCCCCTCCCGCCTGTCCATGAACGGAATCCGCATGGGTGCCGGATCGCCGCCGCGCACCCATGCGGATTCCGTTCATGCGGGTGGGGTGGACCTCTAGAACCAGCGGGCGAGCACTTCGGCCACGCCGTCGTCGTCGTTGCTGGCCGTCACCTCGTCGGCCGCCGCCAGCACCGCCGGGTGCGCGTTGGCCACCGCCACCCCGAGTCCGGCCCACTCGAGCATCGGCAGGTCGTTGGGCATGTCACCGAAGGCCACCACCTGGTCGGGCGAGACCGCGAGCTGTGAGCACACGAGGGCCAGGCCGGTGGCCTTCGAGACGCCGGCAGCGCTGATCTCCAGCAGCCCGTCCGAAGAGGAGTGCGTCAGGGTGCAGGCGTCGCCGACCACCTCGTAGGCACGGGCCAGGAACTCGTCCGGGCCGAGCCCAGGGTGCCGGGCCAGCAGCTTGACCACGTCGTCGGTCAGCAGCTCCTCGATCGTCGTCGTGATCCGCGGGTCGCCGGAGTCCCAGCGCGGGACATAGGCCCGCTCGTGCGCGAAGGCTCGTTCGTGGTGCTCCGCGGCGAAAGCCACCCCCGGAATCCCAGCGCGCAGGAGCCCGGCCACCTCCAGCGCGACCGCGGCCGGCAGCAGGAAGGTCTCGACCACCCGCTCGGTGTGCAGGTCGTAGACGACCGCCCCGTTGGCGCAGACAGCCAGGCCGCGGTGCCCGCTCTCCGAGGCGATCGAGCGCATCCAGCGCGGGGGGCGGCCGGTGACCATCACAAAGGCGCCGGCCCGCTCCACCGACGCGATGACCTTGCGCGTCCGCTCGGAGAAAGTGCCATCCGAACGCAGCAGCGTCCCGTCGAGGTCCGACGCCACGACGGACGGGGTCACGCCGGCAGGATCTCCGTACAGCCGAGGTAGGGCTGGAGCGCCTTCGGCACGTGCACCGAGCCGTCCTCGCGCTGGTGCACCTCGAGCAGCACCGCGATGGTCCGGCCGACCGCGCACATCGTGCCGTTGAGGGTCGCGGCCACCCGCGGACCGTCAGCAGTCCTGAAACGCACCCCTAGTCGGCGGGCCTGGAAGTCGGTGCAGTTGGACGTCGACGTCAGCTCGAGGAACCGCTGCTGCGACGGCAGCCAGGCTTCGCAGTCGTACTTGCGGGAGGCCGATGAGCCCAAGTCGCCCGCTGCCACGTCGATGACCCGGAAGGTCAGCTCGAGGTCGGTGAGGAACGCCTTCTCGTGCTCCAGCAACGCGGCGTGCTCGGCCTCGGCCTCGGCCGGGTCGACGTAGGAGAACAGCTCAACCTTGTCGAACTGGTGCACCCGGATGATGCCGCGGGTGTCCTTGCCGTGGCTGCCGGCTTCCCGCCTGAAGCACGAGGAGAACCCGGCATAGCGCAACGGCAAGGCGTCCAAGACCTCGCCCGAGTGGTAGGCGGCCAGCGGCACTTCCGACGTACCGACCAGGTAGAGGTCGTCGGCGTCGAGCTTGTAGACCTCGGCTGCGTGGGCGCCAAGAAACCCAGTGCCCTCCATGGCTTCGGGGCGGACCAGTGCCGGTGCGATGACCGGCGTGAATCCCGCCGCGGTCGCGCGGGCCATCGCCATGTTGATCAGCGCGAGCTCGAGCAACGCGCCGGGGCCGGTCAGGAACGCGAAGCGTGAGCCCGAGACCTTGGCGCCGCGCTCGGTGTCGATGGCCTTGATGACCTCTCCGACGGCAAGGTGGTCACGGACTTCGAAGTCGTACGACGGAAGCTCCCCCACCTGTTCGAGCACCACGAAGTCGTCCTCGCCGCCGGGCGGCACCGAGGGGTGGACGACGTTCGGGATGGCCAGGTGCGCGGCCCTCAGTCCGGCCTCGGCAGCGGTCTGCTCAGCCTCGACCTCCTTGACCTCGGCTGCCAGTGCCTTGGCCTGGTCGAGCACCGCGGGGCGCTCCTGCGGTGTCGCGCCCCGAACAGCGGCGCTGACCTCCTTCTGAGCTGCGCGCAGGTTGTCGGCCCGGGTCACCGTGGACCGGCGCTGCTCATCGGCAGCAAGCAGCGCATCGACCAGCGAGGGGTCGTCGCCGCGGACGCGCTGCGAGGCGCGGACCCGCTCCGGGTCAGCACGCAGCACCTTGAGGTCGATCACCCGCTCAGGCTATCGACCGCGCGCAAGCCCGTTGGAGCAGGCAAAGCGCAGGGGTCAGGGGTGCCGGATCTGCCGCAGCCACTCGTCGGCGGCGGCGAAGTCGGTGTCGGCCACGCCGGGCCGGGTCGTGGGCGCGACCGCATCGGCCCGTGGGTAGGAGCCGAGGAAGCGGACGTCGGCGCAGACCCGCTTCAGCGCGGACATGGCCTCGCCCACCCGTGCATCGGCGACATGCCCCTCGGCGTCGACGGAGAAGCAGTAGCGGCCCAGCCCGGAGCCGGTGGGGCGCGACTCGATGCGCGTCAGGTTGACACCACGCACCGCGAACTCGGTGAGGATCTCGAGCAGGGCACCGGGGTGGTCGTCGGCGATGTAGGCGACCAGCGTGGTCCGGTCCGCACCGGTAGGTGCGGCCAGCGGAGCAGGACGGGAGACCACGACGAAGCGCGTGACGGCGCCTTCGTTGTCCTGGATGCCGTCGACCAGCGACTCGAGCCCGTAGGTCGATGCCGCGACCGGTGCGGCGACCGCGGCGTCAATCAAGCCTTCGGCGACCAGCCGGGCCGCGTCGGCTGTCGAGGCGGCTGGCTGCACCACGAGCCCGGGCAAGTTGTCGGCCAGCCAGCGCCGGCACTGTGCCTCAGCGTGCGGGTGGGTCGCGACGCTCCGGATGTCCGAGACCGTCGCCCCGGTGCGGACCAGCAAGGCGAAGGAAACCGGGAGCAGGACCTCGCCGATCAGCTGCAGCGGCTCGCCACCGGCCAGCTCGTCGAGAGTGGTGGGCACCGATCCCTCGACCGAGTTCTCGAACGGCACGACGGCCCGAAGGACGTGACCGCTGCGCACCAGGTCGAGCGCTGCCGGGACGGAGGGCGCAGCCGTGGCGGGGTCAGCCGTGAGGGAGCGAAGGGCCGCCTCGGCGAACGTGCCAGCCGGCCCGAGGTAGGCCCACATCAGTGGCGGGCGAAGCGCTTGCGCCGCTTGGTAGGCACCGCTTCGAACGCGGGGCGGGTGGCGGTGCGGCTGGCATAACCGATGGCCTGCAGTTCCTCGGGACTGAGCGAGTGGTCGCTCTCGCCGGCCTTGACGCCCTTGGCGTAGGTGCGGGTCTCGGAGCGGCCATTGATCGAGGTGAGGACCAGCCCGTCGCCCGAGTCGTCGAGCAGGGCGGCGCTGAAGGACAGCCGGCCGCCCATGTCGCTGAACGCGTCGTAGCGAACCACGGCGACGTGCCGCAGCGCGTCCGACAGGTCGGCGCGGGCAGCCGAGAGGTCGGACCGCAGCCCCGCAACCTCCTTGCGGAGCACCTGCATCTCGTGGTGCTGGCGGTTGACCGCGTCGACGAAGGAGGCGCCCTTGTCGCCACCGGTCAACGTGTCCGCAGCCTTGCGCAGCCTGGTCACGCGGACCGCGAGCGACAGGGCCATGCCGACCGCCAGCACGGCCACGCCGGCAGCGGACAGCGCGACGATCTCGAGGGTCTCGCTGTCCAGGATCACCCGGCGAGACTACCGATGCACGCGCATAGGCTGCGCGCGTGGACCGGGACCAGGCGCGCGCTCTGCTCGATGCCGTCGCCTCGGGGGCGCTCGCACCGGAGGACGCGCTGGACCAGTTCGCGGTGGCTCCTTATGCCGAGCTGGCGCACTCTTTGGTCGACAGTCACCGTGCGATGCGCACCGGTGACCCCGAAGTGATCTACGCCGCTGGGAAGACGACGCAGCAGGTGCTCGACAACGTCGCCGCCCTGCGCGAGACCAGCTCGCGGGTGCTCGTCACCCGGTGCTCCGAGGAGGTCGCGGCGGCGCTCGGCGGCTCCGGGCGCACCGTGCTCGTCGGTGCGGCACCCACACCTCGCGGCTGCGTCGCGGTGCTCGCCGCGGGGACCTCCGACGGCCCGGTCGCCGAGGAGGCGGCCATCACGGCACGAGCCTTCGGCACGTCGGTCGAGCGGGTCGACGACGTCGGCGTCGCGGGTCTGCACCGGCTGGTCGCGGCGCGTCCCGTCCTCGACCGCGCGGACGTCGTGATCGTGGTGGCCGGCATGGAGGGCGCCCTTCCTTCGGTCGTCGGAGGCATCGTCGGCACACCGCTAGTCGCGGTCCCCACCTCCATCGGGTACGGCGCCTCGTTCGGCGGTCTGGCTGCGCTGCTCGGGATGCTCACCTCCTGCGCGCCGGGGGTCACCGTCGTCAACATCGACAACGGCTTCGGTGCCGGCGTGTTCGCAGCGCGGGTCGCCCGGCGGGCACACGCCTCATGATCGGCTGGCTAGACGGGCAGGCGGGTGCCAGTGGCGACATGCTGCTCGGCGCGCTGGTCGACGCCGGCGTTCCGCTCACCGTGCTCCAGCAGGCGGTTGACCCGCTGCAGCTCGGCATCACGTTCACCGCCCAGGACGTCAGCCGCGGTGGGCTGGGCGCCCTGAAGGTGGACGTGCTGACACCTTCAAAAACGGCGGCGCGTTCCTGGGCCGACCTGCGGGCCATGCCCCTGGGCGACCCCGCGCTGGCGGTCTTTGAGCGGCTGGCCGTCGCGGAGGCCGAGGTCCACCGGGTTCCGGTCGACGAGGTGCACTTCCACGAGGTCGGCGCTCTCGACGCGATCGCCGACATCGTCGGCGTGACAGCGGGACTCGCGCACCTCGGGTTGCGTGAGCTGCACTGCTCCACCCTGTCGCTCGGCAGCGGCCTGACCCGCGGCGCACATGGGCCACTCCCGGTGCCGGCGCCGGCCGTCCTCGCGCTGCTCAAGGGCTGCCCCGTGCAGGCTGGCTCGTCGCCGCACGAAAGCACGACACCCACGGGTGCGGCGCTGCTCGCCGCCACGGTGACGCAGTGGGGCCTGATGCCACCGATGGCCGTGACCGCGGTCGGCATGGGCGCGGGGGGACGGGATCCTGACGAGCTGGCCAACGTCCTGCGACTCGTGGTCGGCGAGCCCTTGCAGACTGAGACCTCCCAGGTGCTGCTCGAGACCAACGTCGATGACCTGGACCCGCGGCTGTGGCCCGAGGTCCTCAGCCAGCTGATGGCAACAGGGGCCAGCGACGCCTGGCTGACGCCGATCCTGATGAAGAAGGGCCGGCCAGCCCACACCTTGTCGGTGCTGTGCACGGGTGCGCTGGCTTCCGTCGTACGCGAGATGGTGTGCCGGGAGACGTCGACGATCGGGATGCGCGAGCAGGCCGTGACCAAGCACGCGTTGGAGCGGACCGAGAGCACGGTCGAGGTCGAGGGCCAATCGATCAGGGTGAAAACCGCGTGGCTGCACGGCGAGCCGGTCAACGCGATGCCGGAGTGGGACGACGTCCTCGCCGCAGCCCACGCCCTCGACCGGCCGGCAAAGCAGGTGCTCTCGGACGCCATCGGCCAGCTCGGCCGATGAGCTCCTGCCCGGGGCCTCAGTCAGCGTGGTGCGCCCAACCCTCGGAGTAAGCCGAAACAGGTACGAGGAGCCGGTCCCCCGTGGGAAGATCACGGACAGTCCACGGGCCCAGGCAGCGTCACCGGCTTCCCAGATGATGCCCGCGCTGATTGCCAGGAGCACGCCAGCTCGGAGCATCCTGTTCAGCGGCCAGCCGGCGCGGAGCTGTGTCGGAAGCCTCAGCAACGCCGGCGACCCGGAGAACACCCGAGTCGGCTTCCCTGACCCGACGCTGGGCGAGGTATTTTCCGCAGCTGGCTATGACACCCACTACGTCGGGAAGTGGCACCTCG